>Ga0247844_1001463_pt1 | contig 43481 bp, 48 predicted proteins | sample LaCtaG_FD_192421 | JGI IMG/M metagenome (GOLD analysis project Ga0247844, IMG submission 192421) | Freshwater microbial communities from meromictic Lake La Cruz, Castile-La Mancha, Spain - LaCruzMarch201714.5m_1 | ecosystem: Environmental > Aquatic > Freshwater > Lake | place: Spain: Castile-La... | reverse complement strand
CCTCTATCGCATATCTGTTCTCAATACCGCTTTCGCAATATCGAAAACGCGACAGAAGAGTCGGTTCCTTAAGCTTTTCGGTTGTCCAGGTGCGTCGCCTTTCGACGACTTGTGAACCGTATCACAGCAAGATCAACGTCCGAACCGATAAATCACCGGTTCTTAACGAAATCGTGCTGAACACAACCACTCCAGAAACTTAGCAGATGGGGGCTTACTCTCTCCGCCATGGAGCTACTGCAACTGACATTCACTTTTTTCGCCCTAAGCCTTGCTGGCCTTGGGCTTCTATTGCTTTGGCTTGAAGCAAGACATCGCCTAGAGCCGAGTTCACCACTAAAACTGAAATTTGAAGCTTGGAGCGTGTCGATAACGCCTGGGCGTTACTGCGTTGAAGGTTTTGTAACCATCAACAACCCCCATGGCCAGATGGAAGTGTTTGTACCGGAACTCAGGGCAAAACCGCGTTTACTCGCCAGTGAAAGCCTTAAAAACATCACACTCACCACAAGGGTGGAACCTCGTCATCCCGATGAGGAAAGCCGCGCTGATGATTATTGGTTTGCTTACATCGTTAAAGGGCACAAGAGCACCCAGGCAAAAATTTCCATATGGATTGAAGGTGAGCAGCTAGAGCAACGGCTTGATTCGCTTTGGGTAGATATCCACTGGGTGAATTACGGCCCCTTTGGACGCCTAAAGAAACGTGAGGGTTTACTTGTGCCCCTCAAGCACCCTGCCCCAGTTCAACCGCAAGACGCCAAATGGAGAGAGGGCGATCACTGTTATGTGTTGGCAGTACCCACCCATCTGCTTGGGGTACTCGACAACGTTGAAACAATCCTTCGCCACTACGCCGGAGCGGTTTTACAACCGGGCGACATTCTCACCATTGCCGAAAGCCCCTTAGCAGTAATGCAAGGCAGATATCAGCATCCATCCGAAATAGTTCCCTCGGCATTAGCCAGGACACTTTGTCGCGTATTTCATCCCACCAGCAGTCTTGCCACCGCTTGCGGCCTGCAAAGCCTGATCAATTCAGTTGGCCCTGCAAGGGTATTGATGGCATGGTTGCTTGGCGCTCTTTTAAAACTTGCAGCTATTAAAGGTGGGTTTTATCGATTAGCAGGCCCCCAGGCGCGATTAATCGACGACGTAACTGGATCTACCCCTCCATACGACCAAACAATTGTGATGGGTCCTGAAGATCCTGAAAAAGTGGTGCAGCTAATGGCAGCAGCCTTGGGCCATGGGGTGGCTGTAGTGGATGTGAATGATCTGGGCCGAGTAAAAATATTGGCCGCCAGCAGGGGGTGCGATCTCAAGTTGCTTGAGCGAGCCCTGAAGCCAAATCCAGCTGGCAATGCCAATGAACGCACGCCATTAGTGGTTGTTAGGCCCCGATCCTGAACACACCTAGATAAAGTTTCGCAATATGGGCTACGCCATGGAGTCTCAACTGCAGCACCAAAACCTGCAGGTTGAGCTCTTGCAGCTGAGCCACCTTGCTGAGCTGCAAAGACCAGAACTGCAATATCTAGCAACTCAACTGCAGAAATTAGTTTTTTTAAGACCCATTTCCGCCCTTAAACCGTGGCTTGCCCCATCAAGTTCACCTGCACCCTTGGCCCTTGTTGCTGTTAGCGATGACGGAGCATGTGTGGGATTGTTGCTTGCTGAACCCTGCAATCGCAGAGGAAGTTGCTGGCGCCTTGAGGTTTTGGAAAGTTGGGGGGATGCAGTATCTCCGTTAGATGTAGAGAGCTGTCTTTTAAAAGCGGCTTTAGAGCAGGCTCCCGGTGCCATGGCCTGGGTTGCAAGGGCTGCCAGCAACGCTGAACAAACCTTGGCGGCTCTAAGGGAACAGGGTTTTCAAATCCTCCAACATCAACAGGCATGGCTGCTTAATTCGCTAAGGAAACTAAAAGCTGTTGCGGTATTGCCAGAGCCCTTCCAGTTTCAGCCCCTAAGCCGGGCCAGCGCAGTGTTGCTGTTGCAGCTTGAACTTGCAGCAACACCAAGCCACTTGCGCCAAATGCAAGATCTGCGCAGCGAAGATCTTTTGGCTGATTCCCAAGTGGATTCCCTTTTGTTGGTAGATCTTCAACGCCACCAAGCGGTGGCTGGAGCAAGGCTGCTTAGGCGGCGTCATAGGGGCCCCACTGAAATTGAATTAAGCCTTCATCCCGGCTGGAAACACCTGCTGGGAGACATCCTTGGCTTGTTACTCACTAACGCTGCCGATAAACACCTGCCCGCCTTAATTCGCTGCGACATTAGTAATTCTGAAGGTAATGAATGGCTTGCTCAACAAGGAGCACTGCAAATCCAAGAGGAGCTTGTGCTCGCCCGTAGCCTTTGGCGCCGCAATGAATTGGTACCCCCCCCCGGACTTGCCAGCCGCACCATCGAACGCTTGGTTGGCCAATGGCAACCAAGGCAACGGCCAGTTCCAGAAGCAATGCGTTGGCGTTGAAGCAGCCACCCCAGCCCCGTTCAGTTCTGGCAATCGATGTGGGAAAAAAACGCATCGGTTTAGCTGGATGCGATCCTCTTGGGCTAACGATTTCGCCATTACCTGCAATTGCCCGGGGAATTTTCTCTCGAGATCTGCTTATTTTTAAATCCCTGGTGCAGCAACGCCGCTGCGAAGCATTAATCGTTGGAATTCCCCTAGATCAAGCCCAACAACCAACCCCCCAAGCTGAATATTGCAGGCGTTACGGCAACCAGCTGGCACAGGCGTTAGCAATGCCCCTCGCTTGGGTTAATGAACATTGCAGCAGCTGGTGTGCAGCTGAAAGTTTGCAGCTCCATGGCGATCGCAGCGGAGCTTTAGATAGTGCTGCTGCTGCCTTGTTGCTCGAGCAATGGCTGCAGGAAGGACCTGAACCGGTCTATGCGGCGGCCATTAGTGACAGCACAGCAGCGAGCCTTGAGGGATCCTGATGTAGTTGCAACAGAAACGATGGGCGAAACCTCCTCTCTTTCGGGATCAAATGATGTGCCCACAATTGTGGTGCGCGATGGCCAAGGTAAGGAACTGCTGTGTTTCTTAGAACAACTGATCCCCCTTGATGGCCACGACTACGCCTTGCTCACACCAGTGGACACCCCCGTTTGCTTATTTCGCCTTAGCGACGATGAAGAGCCAGAACTGCTGGAAGGTTTAGATGCCAGTGAGCCAATACTTTCAACCGCCGAAGTGGTGCTCCAGGAACATGAACTTTCTTTGGTGCGTTCTGCCGTAACCCTCACCGTTGTTGGAGAGCTTGAAGAACCAGATCCAGACGACTTCGACGAAGATGAAGATGCCGATGGAGATGATGACGATGATGCAGAAACCTACGAATTATTAGTTAGTTTCATGGTGGCAGAAGAGGAATACGGTTTATACATTCCCCTTGATCCTTTCTTTGTGGTGGCCCGCATGCAAAACGACCATGCCCTGCTGGTGGAAGGTGAAGAGTTCGAGCGGGTGCAGCCACGCATCGAAGCTGAATTGGAGGAGCGGGAGTCTCAGGATTGAACCTGCGTGAGTTGCTAGAACCCAATTGGGTGGCCAAGGGCAGTGTTTGTGATTTGCCCTTGGAGGTATTCGCCGATCTAAACATCAAGGCCTTAGTGCTCGATGTGGATTGCACCTTGCTGCCTCAACACAGCCAAGAAATCCCGGCAGATGTATTGGTATGGCTCAATAAAGCGCGCCATCAATGGCGTTTGCACCTATTCAGTAACAATCCGAACCGCCGCAGAATTGAAGCAATTGCTAATGCCTTTGATCTGCCTTTTACGGCAGGAGCAGGCAAACCAAGACGCGGCCCTTTAAGGCTTGTGCTTAATCAATTGAAATTGCCTGCTGCTCAAGTTGCCCTTATTGGCGATCGAGTTTTCACAGACGTGCTTGCAGGAAACCGTCTTGGGCTATTCACAGTTCTGGTACATGCCGTTGGCAGTGATGGCAAACCGAGCAATAAAAACACTTTGCAGCGCAGCGAACGCAGATTGGCGCGCTGGCTGGGGGCCCGGATGGATCAGGGATTGCCGCATCACGGATTGCCGCACTGATGAGTCGCACTTTGGTGGTGAAAGTGGGCACCAGTTTGTTGCGGGGCAATAAAGGGCTCAGCACAGCTCAGTTCATCGCAGGACTAGCCGCAAGCCTGAGTGCTGAACGGGCAAAAGGCCATGGTGTTGCCCTTGTAACCAGTGGTGCTGTAGGGCTCGGCTGCCAAGAGCTGGGGCTCGAAACAAGGCCCAAACTCGTTGAGGAATTACAAGCAGCGGCAGCCATCGGTCAAGGTCAACTGATGGGGCTTTATGCCCATGCTTTCAAAAGCCATGCTCAAACCGTGGCCCAGGTGTTAATAACCCGCGGCGATCTGGCTTCAAGGCGTCGTTTTCTAAGTGCTAGCCGCACCCTTCAACAACTTCTTAGTTGGAATGTGGTGCCGATTATTAATGAAAATGACACCCTGGCCACTGAAGAACTGCGTTTTGGAGATAACGACACCCTTTCAGCCCTAGTGGCCGTAGCTCTACAAGCTGACGAATTAATTTTATTGACGGATGTGGATCGTCTTTATTCCAGCGATCCCCGTCAAAACAATGGGGCAACACCAATCGATGAAGTGCAAAACCTTGCTCAACTAGATGCCCTTCAAACCGATGCCGGCACTGGAAATGTATGGGGCACTGGCGGGATTACAACAAAATTGGCGGCAGCCCGCATTGCCACCGCTAGTGGCATCCAAGTGAGGTTGGCTGATGGACGTGATCCGCTTGTTTTATCCGAATTATTGGCTGGTCGCTGCCATGGCACCCGTTTTTTAGCAAGCCTCTCACCCATACCTGATCGCAAACGCTGGTTGGCCCACGCCCCAGTGCCCCAGGGCGATCTACTGGTGGATGAGGGGGCAGCAAGAGCCTTGCTCGATAAGGGTGCTTCCCTGTTGGCTATCGGAATTATCAAAGTTAATGGGGAATTTGAACGTCAAGCGCCGGTACGCATCCTTACTAGTGATGGCCTTGAATTAGGGCGCGGTCTTTGTGCTTACGCCAGCAAAGAACTACAGCGCTGTCTTGGTTTGAGCTCTCATTTAGTGCAGCAGTTTGAGCCTCAGTTGCCGGAGGTGGTGATTCATCGCGACCAACTGGTAATAACTGCCATTTCAAGCGTTAGCACTACGATCCCGGCCAAGCTCTGAGTTATGAGGCCTGCCATGCAATTCAGCACATTGCTAACGCATCTTTCTGGGGGAGAAAATCAGCCGCTCTTTCTAGGCGATGATCCCGAATTAAAGGCCGCAGCAGCCCTTGATCAAGCAAGCCAAGGGGACTTGAGTTTTCTTGAACCCGGCAATGCCCTGTTGGCTGCATTGGCTGAAACAAGCGCCTCCGCCCTGCTGCTACCCCCAGATCCCGAGCTCCATGCAAAAGCAACTGAAAGGGGAATTGCCTGGATTTCACTAAAAAATCCAAGGCTTGGTTTTGCAGAGGCCTTAGAGCAGCTCTATCCCAAAAGCCCACTGCCCTGCGGGATTCATCCCACTGCTGTGGTGGATGCAACTGCGGTGCTCGCTGAAGGAGTGCATGTGGGAGCGCTTGTGGTGATTGGTGCAAACAGCCGCATAGGGGCCGGCTGCATCTTGCATCCAGCCGTTGTGATCTATCCAGATGTAGAAATCGGCCCGGGCTGTGAACTGCATTCTCATGCGGTGTTGCATCCAGGCAGCCGGCTTGCAGAAGCATGCGTTGTGCATTCCCATGCAGTTATCGGCAGTGAGGGGTTCGGCTTCGTACCCACCGCCAGCGGCTGGCGCAAAATGCCTCAAACCGGTTTAGTGGTGCTGGAAGAAGGGGTGGAGGTGGGCTGCGGCTCCACCATCGATCGCCCAGCAGTGGGAGAAACCCGCATTGGTGCTGGAAGCAAAATCGATAATTTGGTACAGGTTGGCCACGGCGTAGTAATTGGCAAAAATTGCGCAATTGCCGCTCAAGTAGGTATTGCCGGCGGAGCAAAGCTGGGCAATGGCGTAATTCTTGCTGGCCAGGTGGGGGTGGCAAATCGCGCTGTTATTGGTGATGGCGCCATTGCTTCTTCAAAATCAGGAATCCACGGCGAAGTAGCAGCTGGAGAAGTTGTTAGTGGTTATCCAGCAATACCAAACAGACTTTGGCTGCGCTGTTCTGCGGTTTTTAGCAAATTACCCGATATGGCTCGCAATCTGAGGCAGCTGAATCAATCGAACTGACGCGATAGGTTGCGACTAGCTATCAACACTTAAGCGGCAATGGGCAATTACCAAATCACCCTTCTGGCCGGAGATGGGATCGGCCCCGAGATCACTGCTGTTGCGGTGAAATTACTGGAAAAAGTGGGCCACCAATTTGGCTTTCAATTGAATTTCAATCATCAACCGGTGGGTGGTGCGGCGATAGAGGAATTTGGGCAACCTTTGCCCCCCAGCACTTTGGAGGCTTGCAAAAACAGTGATGCTGTGCTTTTAGCCGCCATTGGCGCCCCTAAATACGACGCTTTAGCTCGGGAGCTAAGGCCGGAATCCGGCTTGCTTGCCTTAAGGGCTGGCCTTCAGTTATTTGCCAACCTCAGGCCTGTTGCGATTGTGCCGGCTTTATTAGGAGCAAGCAGTTTGCGGCCTGAAGTGATTAGTGGAGTGGATTTATTGGTGGTGCGTGAACTTACGGGAGGGATCTATTTCGGCCAGCCAAAAGGCAGGGTGCAGCTAGAGAACGGAGAAGAGAGGGGCTTCAACACCATGACCTATTGCAGTTCTGAAGTAGATCGAATCGCCAAGGTTGCCTTTGAGCTGGCTCAACAAAGACGTGGAGAGCTTTGTTCTGTAGATAAAGCAAATGTTTTGGATGTAAGCCAGCTCTGGCGTGACCGGGTAACTGCCATGGCCGGTTCTTACCCAGATGTGAAGTTATCGCATATGTACGTAGATAACGCTGCAATGCAATTAGTACGGGAACCGCGTCAATTTGATGTGCTGCTCACCAGCAATTTATTTGGCGATATTTTGAGCGATGAGGCAGCAATGCTCACCGGTTCGATAGGCATGCTCCCCTCTGCTTCTTTAGGAAGTTCAGGCCCCGGTTTATTCGAACCCGTGCATGGTTCAGCCCCAGATATTGCTGGAGCAGATGTGGCCAACCCCCTAGCGATGGTGCTATCTGCGGCAATGCTTTTGCGGATTGGCCTTAAACAAGAGGGGGCAGCCAAGGCCCTTGAAACCGCTGTTGAATCTGTGCTGGAAAAAGGTTTTCGCACCGGTGATCTGATGGCTGACGGTTGCAAAAAGATTGGTTGTGCAGCGATGGGGGAAGAACTGCTCAAGGCTCTTGCTTAGTCAACTAGCCGAATTTGGCCGATGCTCTGACAAAATTTGCTTAGTTAGTAGTGCTGCTGATGTCCAAGCTTCACCCAATCGTTGCCGTTACAGGATCCTCAGGAGCTGGCACCAGCACTGTTAAACGCGCTTTTGAACATATTTTCACCCGCGAAGGGATCACACCAGCAGTGGTGGAGGGTGATAGCTATCACCGCTACGAACGCGCTCCCATGAAAGAAGCAATGGCCAGCGCCTTAAAAGCAGGTGAAAACTTCTCCCATTTCGGACCGGAAGCCAACCTTTTCGACAAATTAGAAGAGCTATTTCGTAATTACGCTAAAAGCGGCGGCGGTGAAAAGCGCTACTACTTACACAGCCCCGAGGAAGCAGCTGAACATAATGCTCGCCTTGGCACTGATTTGAACCCAGGCCAATTCACCCCTTGGGAGCCAATTCCAGGGTCTACCGATTTGCTGTTCTACGAAGGGCTGCACGGTGGAGTGGTGGGAGATGGCTACGACGTGGCAAGCCTTGCCGATTTACTTGTTGGTGTAGTGCCAATCACCAACTTGGAATGGATTCAAAAAATTCACCGCGATAATGCTGAACGCGGTTATTCAGCCGAAGCAATCGTTGACACAATCCTGCGCCGTATGCCGGATTACATCAATCACATCTGCCCCCAATTCAGCCTCACAGACATCAACTTTCAAAGAGTGCCCACGATCGATACCTCAAACCCCTTTATCTGCCGCAGTATCCCCGCCCCTGATGAAAGCTTCGTAATCATTCATTTCCGCAAAGGAGCTCGCGATAAGTTTGATGTTGATTTCACCTACTTACTAGACATGATCCACGACTCCTTCATGTCTAGCCCAACTTCAATTGTTGTGAACGGAGGCAAGATGGGATTTGCGATGGAGCTTATTCTCACCCCCATCATTCATCGCATGATTGAACAAAAGCGCCAAAAAGCTTGATATTTACTCATTAAATTAGCTAGGCTTCATTGGTGACAATTCCATCTTTTGCCATCGATGGCGCTTCGGGGCAATTCGATGCCGCGATGTGGCGCTGTCCCCCTGAACAATTAGGGAGAATGCTTCATATTGCCCGGCGCTTGTATTTGCATTATTTGGAACGCTGCGGCAGCCCCGACCCTCTAGGGGTTGTGATTGTTGCCGGCGGTAGATCAGCTCGCTTAATTTTTGAAGCGCCTGTTCTACTACCCCAGGAGCAATTTTTGCCACTGGATTTGTTACGGCTTAAGCCGCAGCAAAAAAATCGCTCGCGGCGATGACATCACAATTAGCGCTTACGGCAGCCTTATTTGGCTTGTGTGTTGGTAGTTTTATAAACGTAGTTGTGTGGCGCATCCCTAGGGGAGAATCATGCGTTTGGCCGGGCAGCCATTGCCCAAAATGTGGCAAAAGCCTGGCCTGGCATCAAAACATTCCGGTTTTGAGTTGGTGCTTGTTAAAGGGGAAGTGCGCGTTTTGCTTTAGCTCTATTAGCCCCATTTATCCAGCGGTTGAATTATTAAACGCTGGGTTGTGGGTGCTGCTAGCACTACCTGGGGTGGGCCGAATGGGAGCCCCTGATCAATTACTAAATCTTTTGGCTGGTGCAATTTTTGTGAGCTGGTTGCTGCCGCTTGCCTTGATCGATTTAAAAACGATGCAACTGCCTGAATCCCTTTGCAAGTGGGGGGTAATAACTGGTTTGTTATGCAGTGTTGGCCTCGGTGCATTGCAGGGTGCCGGCGCTGAAATGCTTTTGTATCACTGCCTTGCTGCCGTGGTGGGCTTGCTGGCTTTTGAAAGCGTTAGCGCTGGCGCCGAGAGAATCATGGGGGTGCCGGCTTTAGGGCTAGGGGATGCGAAGTTGGCGGCGCTGCTTGGCGCCTGGCTTGGCCTCAAGGGTTTAGGGGTTGCTGTTGCCCTCGCTGTGCTGCTTGGGGCAATGTTTGGAGTGATCGGGCGCCTTAGCGGCAAACTTTCAGCTCGAGAGCCCTTTCCTTTTGGCCCTTTCCTGGCAGTTGGTGGATTTCTGAGTTGGCTTGCCTGCGACAGCTTTTGGGGATTTGTTATCAGCCCCCCCTTCAGGATCCTTTAATAGATAAGTGTTAGCAAGTCCATTGTGTCGCTGCTCGACTGGTTTGCGGATCGCCGTAAAACTGCCCCTCTAGTGCGGGCAGCGCCTGAAAATGACGAAGGCGATGGCTTATGGAGCAAATGCCCTGAATGTGCAGAGGTGGTTTACCGCAAAGATTTGCTAGCGAACGCAAGTGTTTGTTCTGCCTGCGGTCATCACCACAGGATTGACAGTGAAGAAAGGCTCAGATTATTGATGGATCCAGACAGTTTTGTTGAAAGCGATGCGGGCCTGAGCCCAACCGATCCACTCACTTTTAAAGATCGAAGGGCTTACGCCGATCGGATTCGCGATAGTCAACAAAGCACAGGCATGCGCGATGCCGTGGTTTGCGGAATCGGCAGGCTTGAGGGATTTTCCCTCGCAGTGGCGGTTATGGATTTCCGCTTTATGGGGGGAAGTATGGGTTCGGTGGTGGGTGAAAAACTAACCCGTTTAATCGAAACAGCCACTGCCAAACGTTTGCCTGTTTTAGTTGTGTGCGCCAGCGGCGGCGCCCGGATGCAGGAAGGAATGCTTAGTTTGATGCAAATGGCAAAAGTGTCTGGCGCATTAGAGCGCCACCGCAGCCAGGAACTTCTTTACATTCCACTGCTCACTCATCCCACCACCGGAGGCGTAACGGCAAGTTTTGCAATGTTGGGAGATTTAATCCTTGCAGAACCGAAAGCACTTATTGGCTTTGCCGGCCGCCGTGTAATCGAGCAAACCTTAAGAGAAAAACTACCCGACGATTTTCAAACAGCTGAATACATCCAAGACCACGGATTTGTTGATGCAATTGTTCCCCGCACCAAGCTGCGTAGCACTATGGCAAGCCTGCTGGAATTACATGGTCAAGTTGCGTGAAGTTTCTAAAGGGGCTTCTGTTTACTGCTGCAATGCTGTTTTTGCTGAGCTTAATTCAGCCGTTGCCGGTGTTTGCTGGCCCGGTTGATTGGCAGGAGGTAGTACCCACCAGTGCTGGTCGTCAATGGTGGGACAAAGGCAGCTTGAGGCTTAACCGCAAAGGCGAATTAACAGTTTTAAGTAGATTTAGCGCCACTCCCGATGAATCAGGAAAAACAGCAACCGGTTCTCTTTACGTGATGGCTTTGGATTGCGATGAAAAGCTTTATAAAGATCTGCAAGTAAATGGATTACCGAAACCGAGGGCTGATTGGCAACTCGTGGGATCGGAAGATTTAATCGCTGAGGTGCTTGAGCAGTCTTGCGCAGAGGCGAGTAGCCAGGGATTAAGGGAGGCAAGCAAGGCTTGAAAGCTTCTCAATTAGGTGTTGCAATCGCCGGCTTGGGTTTTGGTGAAAAAGTGCACCTTCCGGCTTTGTATGCATGCCCTGCCACAACACCAGTGGCCCTTTGGCATCCGCAAAATGAGAAGTTGCAGCAATCTTGCAGCAGAACAGGGCTTTGGGGTAGCTCAAATTTCAAGGAGCTATTGGCCAATCCCGAGGTAGAGGCCTTAATCATTGCAACTCCCCCAGGAGCTCGTTTCCAGCTAGCAAAACAGACACTTCTTGCCGGTAAGCACGTGCTGCTGGAAAAACCAATTGCGCTCAATTCCACTGAAGCGCTGCAATTAGAGCAACTAGCCCTTGCCCAGGGATGTTGTTGTGCCATTAATTTTGAATATCGAGCAGTGCCCGCATTTCAGCAACTAGCGGAACTGCTTAGGGCTGGTTGGCTTGGGGAACCGTGGCTAGTGCGTTTCGATTGGCTGATGGAGAGCCGCAGCGATCCAAAGCGACCTTGGAATTGGTATGCCCAACAGGAGTTAGGGGGGGGGGTTTTAGGTGCTCTTGGCAGCCACGCCTTCGACATGATGGAGTGGCTAGTGGGGCCGATCGTGGCGCTGCAAGCCCAGTTATCTGTGGCGATCAAGGAGCGCCCAATGCCAAACGGCAATGGTTTTGCAGCGGTGGATGCAGCTGATACAGCCCTCATCCAAATGCAACTGCAGCCCCATTGGAGCGCTTCAAAGCAATTTTTGTCTGCCCAATTAGCTCTTTCTTCAGTGGCCCGGCAGGGAAGGGGATGCTGGCTTGAGTTTTATGGCTCAGAAGGAACATTGGTTTTAGGTAGCAGCAACCAAGCCGACTATGTGCATGGCTTTGGTTTGCAGGGATGCCGCAAAGGAGAAACGATGGCAGCTATTCCCAATAATCCAGCCTTTAGATACAACCGCACCTGGGAAGACGGCCGCATCGCTCCCGTGGCTCGGCTCATCGGCTGGTGGGCGGAGGCGATTAGAGAAGCGAAACCAATGGTGCCGGGTTTACTTGAGGGCTTACAAAGCCAGATTGCTATGGATGCATGCCAAAGCAGTGATCTGAGCGGAAACAGGGTGTTGCTTTAAATCAGAAAGATCTGGGCGCTCGAGGTGGTTTACAACCGTCTAGCTATTGGGACAAGACCCACAAGACTTTATTGAATAAGTTTTACTTATCATTCAAGGTTATCCCCAGCTCTCAAGTGTTCTCCACAGCTTTAACCAGCTTTTCCACAGGGAAATAGCATTTGCTTTTAAAAATCTCTGGCAGCGAGCCGGCAATCTCAAAATCCTGTGAAATGTAGTTATGCATACCAGCTGCCCTTGACTAATGCTGCCAGCCGCTCACGCCAACTTGCCTCAAGTGCTTAGAACGGCAAGCATTCAGTGATTGCAATTGATCTCAGCGATAAGACAGCTAATATGAAGGCGATGCTTCCGTTTTGACGAAACCACCGGAACTGTGGCTTCATGGGTTCAATCAAGTGAATAAGGAATTTGACGAGCGTTAGAGATTCAAACGTGGGAACAAACAATTTTGATGTGGTGAGCATGGAAGCAGAGCTACCAGAAGCGTTATTTGAGCGCATGAGAGATTTTCTGAAAATTAATCCTCACTGGGATCAATATCAATTAGTTAGTTGCGCAATTGCAAATTTTTTATACCAAAATGGAAGCACTGATAAAATAATTGCGCAACATTATCTAAACGGAATTTTTAACAAAAAATGTTAGATAATCATCCAATCAAAAGGCTTAGCAAAATATTGAATAAATAATTAATAAACAGAATATATTATATATATAAAAACTTTGGTGAATTGGTGGCGGGGGGGAGATTTGAACTCCCGACCTTCGGGTTATGAGCCCGACGAGCTACCAGGCTGCTCTACCCCGCGGAGTGATCACCAGCTCTTAATAATACGGTATCGACTCCCTAAAAGTAAACAACTCAACGCAACTGACCGCGTACCTCAAGCCGTTGCCCTGCCATTGGAATCAAAAATTGCTGCTCCAATTCCTCGAGAGCTGATGGGGTTAACCAATCCAACTGCCTAAGCAAGTGCAGCGCCACCGCCCATTTCGCCCGGCTGGAGCCATCCTCCACCTTGATAGCCAAGCCAAGACCCTCTCCCATGCGGGCTAAGCATTGAATCCCTTCTGCTCCCCCCTTACTTACGAGCAAACCCAGGCTGCGCCGCATTAATTCTGTATCAAACCGTCCTTCGCCTGCCACTAATTCTGGATGGGCTTGCATCGCCCGTGCCAATCGCTCCAAAATGGCCGATTGAGCCCCACCGAGATGGGCATAAAGCAGTGCCATTTGACACAGGGGTAGATGCAGGGTGGGGGCGCCGCAATCGTCGCAAGCGATAACCAATTCCGCCGATGGAATTCCAAGTAATTCAGCCACTCGGTTAAAAACCTCTTGCTGCAAAGGATGCTCACGATTTAAGTAGCCCTCCAAAGGCCACCCCATCCGACGGCAACTAGCCAAAAAGGCAGCATGCTTCCCGGAACAGTTGTGCTGCAGGGCGCTTTCTTTATCTAAGCCGCAAGGGCAGCGCAAAAAACTCACATCTACATCTGCCCGCCATAGCACCTGAAAAGCTTCACGCGCTTGCTCCAAGGTGCCGTCGTGGGAAGCGCAAGCAATTGCCATTGCCCGATCGCCACCCCCCTGGGCATCCACTGCACCACTGGAAACAAAAAGCTGGGCTTGAAAAGGTTTCAAGCTGGAGCGGATAAAGCTGAGGTGCTGAGGATCCCCAGCCCGCATCAATAATCTGCCGCGTTGATCGGTAACTACCGCATGGGCCCGGTGCAGGGATTCAGCGATGCCATTGCGTAAGAGAACCACCTCTAAAGGTGAAGTGCCCTGGCGACTTGATCCACTTAGCCCCATGGAGGAAGTCATATCAAATAAATAAAACGTTAGGTTTCAAAGAGCCTGGCAGATGCTCGAGCCAAAGCAGAGCAGCACCAGCAGCAGCGTGAGGGCTTGCCCAAGGCGCACCAAGATTGGTTTTACCTGATGTTGTGCCACCAATAAATCTTGCTGACGCCAATCCAACGGTTTTTCCCATTCTTGACCGTCGTACCAGCCCGATTCCTCATAGATGATTTTTTCTCGCACCAAGCGCCGCTGCACATAAGACCAGCCAAGCCACTGGCGAGTTAGTAAAAGTAAAGGCAAAAGCAATGCTGCAACAGCTGCTGCAGTTACAAGCTGCACTGGGTTATGGCGCAGTGGCACGCTGCCGGTGGCAACGATTATTGCGATCGGCAACAGCAAGATCCAACCACCGCCAAGGGCGGCAACTAAACCTCCCAATGAATGGATAGGCCATCTAAAAAACCAGGATTCGCACAGCTGTTGATATTCCTGCAAGGGACGCTGCTCCTGCGGCACCGGACAAACGCTTATCACGTAACAGCTCGATAATTAAGTGGTAGGGGTGAAAAGAATGGTTTCACCATGACCCCAAAAAGCCTCTAAATCGTAGTAACTGCGCTCCTGAGGGGTGAGTACCTGCACAATTAAATCGCCGTAATCAAGCAATACCCAACGACCTTGGGTAACACCCTCACGCCTCAAGGGCAGCCTTTCACATTCCAATTCAAGCCGGTCTTCCACAGAGCGCGCAATTGCTCTCACCTGCACATCAGAAAGACCACTGCAAACCACAAACCAATCGGTGAGAGTAGTTACCTCTTCCACCCTGAGCAAACGAATATCTACCGCCTTACGGTCGTCGGCGGCTTCGGCCGCGAGGCGTGCCAACGATTCGCTATCCATACACATTTTCACTGGTAACTGAACGGCTACTGCCTTGTTGCTGAGCCATATCAGCTCTTGCTTTGCCAGCACTTTTACGCAGGGCTTCGAGGCGATCCTCAAAAAAGCTGCGTTGGCGTTTTTTACGGGTTTGCTCGATGCGTTCCTTTAATGCACCCCCCAAACTTTTGTAAGCGTTGGGAAGGGTATAGCCAAAACGGGTGGCGAGCCCGATGGCCCGTTCATCGGCTGAAATGGCGTCCCGCAACCGTTTCTCGGAATTGTTTTTTAGATAAAGCCGATAACCGGCAAATCCAGATAATCCCACTGCTAACACAAGTAATAAGCCGTCTTGCACCCACAACTCGCCGATCGCACCACCAAGACCGATTGCAAGTGCTGCCATTTCCCAACCATCCCGCGGAATGGCGTCATTTTGGATACGGCCCACCTCATGCCAAAAAAGAAGGTTGCGGTGATCGAGAGCTAGTTCATCCCATTTATCCAAATGCAACTGGATTTCCACTTCATCCCTACCAATTTCCTCGAGGCTGATCAAGGGAGGGTCTGCGGAAGCTGCTGCTTCAACAAAAACCCAACTCTGCATCTCTGGCGGCAGCAGCCCCTTCAGGCGCTGGAGCTCACTCATGAACACAGACGTTCAATAACGTCAGATACAACCCACAGAGTAGCGACCTCTCAGCAAGGGATGCTGGTGGGTAGGCCGCCAAGGTGAGATGCTGTGAACGTTTTGCTGTAATCACCGCCCATGCCCCGCCGCACGGATTTGCATCGGATCCTGCTGCTGGGGTCTGGCCCCATTGTGATCGGCCAAGCATGCGAGTTTGATTATTCCGGAACCCAAGCCTGCAAAGCCTTGCGAGCAGAGGGATATGAAGTGGTTTTGGTGAATTCCAATCCGGCTTCAATAATGACGGATCCGGATATGGCGGACAGAACCTATATCGAGCCACTAACGCCTGAAGTGGTTACCCAGGTAATCGAAAGGGAACGACCTGATGCGCTCCTACCCACAATGGGAGGACAAACCGCTCTCAATTTGGCGGTGGCACTTGCTGAAAACGGCACGCTTGAACGCTTCGGAGTTGAACTAATCGGCGCAAATCTGGAGGCAATTCGTAAAGCTGAAGACCGCCAATTGTTTAAGGAGGCGATGCAACGAATCGGCGTAGATGTATGCCCTTCGGGAATCGCTACAACTCTTGAAGAGGCATTAATAGTTGGAGAAAGTATTGGCGGTTATCCCCGCATAATTAGACCTGGCTTCACCTTGGGCGGGGCAGGTGGTGGCATCGCTTACAACCTGGAGGAATTTATTGCCATCTGCAAAAGCGGCCTAGAGGCCAGCCCGGCATCTCAAATCTTGATTGAACAATCACTGCTGGGATGGAAAGAATTTGAACTTGAAGTAATGCGCGACAGTGCAGATAACGTTGTAATTGTGTGCAGCATTGAAAATATTGATCCGATGGGGGTTCACACAGGAGATTCAATCACCGTTGCCCCAGCTCAAACTCTCACAGATCGGGAATATCAAAGGTTGCGAGATCAATCAATTGCAATTATTAGGGAAATCGGCGTTGATACAGGCGGCAGCAACATCCAATTTGCTATCAATCCAAGTAATGGAGATGTAGTTGTAATTGAAATGAATCCAAGGGTGAGTCGCAGTTCAGCGCTTGCCAGCAAAGCAACGGGCTTCCCGATTGCCAAAATTGCCGCGCGGCTGGCTGTTGGTTATCGGCTTGATGAAATTATTAACGATATCACCGAAAAAACACCAGCCTGCTTTGAACCAACCATCGACTATGTAGTAACTAAGGTGCCGCGCTTTGCTTTTGAAAAATTTAGCGGCAGCTCCTCTGTGCTCACCACCTCGATGAAATCGGTTGGGGAAGCGATGGCGATTGGTCGATGCTTTGAAGAATCTTTTCAAAAAGCCCTGCGCTCCCTTGAAACTGGCCATAGCGGCTGGGGCTGCGACCGGCCAGAAACCAGCCCTAGCCCAAGCGAGCTGGAAAGGGAACTACGCACACCAACCCCAGAACGTATCTTTTCAGTGCGCAGCGGCTTAAATCAAGGGCGTACTGTGGCTGAATTACATCAGCTAAGTAATATTGATCCCTGGTTTCTAGGTAAACTTGAAGCTCTACTAATTAGTGAAAAACGCCTGCTTCAAGGTAAAACATTAGCTCAGCTTAATGCAGAAGCTTTACTGGAACTAAAGCAATTGGGTTACAGCGATTGTCAAATCGCCTACGCCACAGGAAGCGATGAACTTACAGTGCGCAGTAAGCGCCAAGAACTTGGCGTTGATGTTTTATTTAAAACCGTTGATACCTGCGCTGCTGAATTTGCCTCCAGCACCCCTTATCACTATTCAACCTATGAAAGATGTTTAGAGCGATTAAATAGTGCGGGAGAATTGGAAGTATTAGCGCCTAATACTGAGGTGCAGCCGGAATCACGGCGCAAAGTGTTAATTCTTGGCGGCGGCCCCAACCGGATCGGCCAAGGGATTGAATTCGACTACTGCTGTTGCCATGCCTCATTTGCGCTGCAGGCGGAAGGATTGGTAACCGTGATGCAAAACAGCAATCCTGAAACCGTTTCCACCGATTACGACAGTAGCGATCGTTTGTATTTTGAACCCCTCACTCTGGAGGATGTGTTGAATGTGATCGAGGCCGAACATCCAGCTGGGGTGATTGTGCAATTTGGCGGCCAAACCCCACTTAAACTTGCATTACCACTTCTTGCCTGGCTTGAAACTGATGCAGGCAAACTCACTGGCACAGAAATCTGGGGCACTTCTCCGCGTAATATTGACCTAGCAGAGGATCGTGAACAATTTGAAGCTGTATTACGTAGTTTAGAAATACGGCAACCACGAAATGGCATTGCTCGCAGTGAAAAAGAAGCAATAGCAATCGCTGAAAAAATTGGTTATCCGGTGGTGGTACGCCCCAGTTATGTACTTGGTGGCCGTGCGATGGAAGTTGTTTTTGATAGTAAAGAATTAGATCGTTATATGCGCGAAGCCGTGAAGGTGGATCCGAATCAACCAGTATTGATAGACGAATATCTTGAGAATGCAATAGAGGTAGACGTTGATGCTTTATGCGACAACTCAGGCATGGTAGTAATTGGCGGTTTAATGGAACATATCGAACCTGCTGGCATTCATTCTGGAGATTCCGCCTGTTGCCTACCCGCGGTTAGCTTATCTAAAGATTGCTTAGCAACTATAAGAAACTGGAGTATTCAATTAGCCAAACGCTTAGAAGTGCGCGGTTTAATAAATCTTCAATTTGCCGTTAAAGATAATCAAGTTTTTATAATTGAAGCAAATCCAAGGGCATCAAGAACTGTGCCATTTGTAGCAAAAGCAACCGGGCTGCCGTTAGCAAAAATTGCCAGTCAAATAATGGCTGGACGCAGCTTGAATGAACTTGGCGTAATAAATGAACCCCAACCCCCTTTGCAGGCGGTGAAAGAAGCAGTTTTGCCTTTTCGCCGCTTCCCCGGCGCCGATTCACTGCTGGGGCCTGAGATGCGTTCCACCGGTGAAGTGATGGGAACCGCTACTAGTTTTGGCATGGCCTACGCGAAAGCTGAACTAGGGGCAGGCGAGGTATTACCCACCGCAGGCACTGTTTTTCTTTCCACCCACGACCGGGACAAGCAAGCCTTAAGCGCTGTTGCAAAAGACCTAGCCGCCCAAGGTTTTGCCCTGGTTGCCACCAGTGGCACCGCCCGCCACCTGAGGGCTCAAGGATTAGAAGTAAAAACCGTGCTCAAAGTGCATGAAGGGCGCCCCAACGTGGAAGATGCCATCCGCTCCGGCCAAATTCAATTAATCATCAACACCCCCATCGGGCGCCAAGCCACCCACGACGATCGATATCTGCGCAGAGCTGCCCTCGATTATCAAGTGCCCACCGTTACAACACTTGCCGGGGCTAAAGCAGCGGTGGCTGCAGTGGCAGCTCTGCAGGGCCAGAATGAGCTACCAATCAACGCCTTGCAGGATTTGCATCGCTAATCGCAACTACCCACAAACAATGACAATCAGCAGCCCCACAACTAACGCGCCAATTCCTGGCAGCGACTGCACTGCCCTATTCAGGGCCGCCTATGAAAATCGCTACACCTGGGAGCCGGATTTCGGTGGCTACAAGGGCCGCTGCATCTGGGAGCAGGGCGACAAGCGCGTTGAGGGCAGCTTTGTAGTGGGCGCCGATCTCAAGGCAACTGTGGAAGGTATTAGCGATGAAGAGATCCACAAGGCGATGGCTTCCCAGCTCTGGGAAGTAGCGATCCACCGAGTGCGCCGCAGTTTCGAGCAAACCCATGGTTCCAATAGCTTCAGCGCCGGTAACACCGACACAATTGGCACCGAAGTAATCGTTGGTGGAAAAAATACCGGTGATCGTTATCGCATCAAAAATGATGTTGTAACGATGGTTCATCGCCATATTCATGGCACGGTAGTAACTATTTTTACCGAAAGCACAACCGACACTGGAAGCGGTTACTTAAGCCACAAATACACAAGTCAGTATTCGGATCCCGCCAGCGGCGAATTAAAAGGCGCCATAAGCCGCTTTAGCGATACTTTTGTGCCGCTTAATAATTCAGGCTTATGGGTTTTGGGCGAGCGGGTTGTGGCTGGCGATGCCCATGGAGACATCCCAGCCAGCGAACAGCGTTTCTTATTTGAAAACCTTGAGGTTCTTTAGCTAATTTATTAATTACTCAGCCATTGGGTCGATTGTTTTGAGGCGTTCATTTAGTTGCAACGCCATCGACTGACGACCCACTGCCAACACCTTCAAGGTGTCCTCATGGAGCCGCAATTGGGCGTCTGCCACTTGCATACCACGAACCAATTCCTTTACATCGTCGGGCAAGTTATTAAGGTCGTAGCGCTTACCTTCAAACGTGAGTACAGGATTTTCCTGATCGCCGGAGTTAGTCATTGAGGCTTTGATCCTAAGCTTGAGGAGCCCGGCTAATGTACCGGGCCTTGGGGACGCTTGAAGAAAAACATCAACAACGGGCCCACTTGAGCCGTTTCGATGAATTCCCAGCCCTCTTGCCCTAGCAGATTTAGAAAATGTTGCAGCTGGGCCGCTGGATGCTTTGGGAGCGATTGATTGTTTGCGTAAAAATCAGGAAATTCTCTTGCGATGAAATCTGGGCTTAATGCACCCCCCAGCCTTTCGCTGGCAGCTTCCGGAGTGGGGGGCGTTGGTGGAGGTCCGTTATCTACATTGATGTGAATAACCCTGTAGTCCCAATGCAATGAGGTGCTGGTAGTCATTTTTTACAGACGTCTGTTTGGCTTTTTGAAATATAAAAATAGTTTATTGGATTATGGAAGAAAAGATCTAATTAGCTGTCGGTTGCAGAGCTCGCGGTATCGCCCCCCTGCCTGCATTAATTGATCATGGCTCCCTTGTTCAATAATCCGCCCATTCTCCAGAAAAAGGATCCGATCGGCCTCCTGCACAGTTGATAAACGGTGGGCGATCACTAGCACGGTGCGGCCAGCCATCGCTTGGGCTAGCCCTTGTTGCACCGCCTCTTCCGCCTCCGCATCAAGGGCGCTGGTGGCCTCATCAAGCAGTAACACCGCTGGATTACCAAGCACCGCTCGAGCAATGGCAATTCGTTGCTTTTGGCCGCCAGAGAAGTTTGTGCCCCGCTCCTCAACCCGAGCTTGGTATCCCCCCGGCAAAGCTTCAATAAATTCAGCTGCGTTGGCTAGCTGCGCTGCCCGACGCAGTTCTGCATCGGTGGCGTGCCGGCCAAAACGAATCGCTTCAGCAACGGTTCCTGAAAATAACGTGGTGTTTTGCGGAACTAATGCCACCCCTCGGCGCAATTCCGCCGCTCGCAGCTGGCGCAAATCGATGCCATCAAGCAGCACTTTTCCCTGTTGCGCAACATTGAAACGCAGCAGCAGGGAGAAAAGAGTGGTTTTACCTGCTCCAGAGGGGCCCACTAAAGCCACCACTTGGCCCGGTTCAATGCTGAGGCTGAGGTTGTGCAACACCTGCACGTCAGAGCTGTAGCCAAAACTCACCTGATCCAATTCCAAGCGTCCCTGCAGCTGCGGAAGCGCTATTGCCCCTGGCACATCGGGGGGTTCAACCGGCTCTTCTTCAATCGCTCGCAACCTGCGCAAAGATGCCTGGCCTTGTTGAAATTCGTTGAAATTAGTTGTGAGATGGGAAATGGGATCGATCAACATCAATAAAGCAGCCACATAGCTGCTGAAACCGGCTCCACTCAGACCCCCAGCACTGATCCGGGCAGCACCGATCAGAAGCACCGTGAGGATTCCTGCCGCTTCGATAAAACCCACAACTGGGTGCTGTAAAGCCAGCAAGCGCATGGTGCGATATCTGGCTTGGCGATGTAGATCAATCTCCGTTTCAAATCGCTGCTGCAACCAAGCTTCTGCCGCAAATGCCCGCACCAGCGGCAAGCCATTAATCGCCTCCCCAAGCAAGCCGGCTAATTCACTTACCTGCTGCTGACTGCGCTCTGCTGCCCCCATCACGCGGGCGCCAAAAACACTCACCAAAAGGGCCACCAAAGGGGCCAGCAGCAAGGTGGCTAAAGACAGCTTCCAATCCAGGAAAACCATGTAGCCAAATACTGCTACCAGCTGCAGCGCACTTGGTGTGGTGTCTTGGATTGTTTTATAAATAACCTCACCAACGCGATCAGCATCCTCGGTGAGGCGATAGGTGAGATCGCCAGAGGAAAGCTTTTCTAAAACACCAAATTCCAATCTCTGCAGGCGGGCAAACAATTGACGCCGCAGGGCCTGGCTTACCTGTAAAGCAGGGGCGGCCAGCAGTGTGTCTTGGCCGAATTGGGCCAATTTCTGCACAAGAAATAAGGCCAAGGCAACACTAATAACCCGCAAAACACGGCTGAAATCGCCGCTGCCGATTGCCGGGATCAATTGGCCTGCCTGAGCTGCCAGCAAGGGCCAACAGGCCACAAATACCAGCATGCAAAGGCCGCCGGCCGCAAGGCGCCCCCTGTGGGGCTTTAGCAAAGGCAGCAACCTGCGGAAGCCTGCCGAAGGGGATGCAACCATTGCCGCAGATTACCCCTCTGGTTTGATGCAATTGGATCAATTCCTTAAATTTCAAGGCCTTGTGGGCACTGGTGGCGAAGCAAAACTGCTAATCCAGCAGGGCTTGGTTCAGGTAAATGATGAAATTGAAAAGCGTCGTTCCCGCCAATTACAGAAAGGCGACAAGATAAATCTCGCCTCAGAGCAATTTATTTATTCAGGTGAGCCCACCAACTAAGTTGAGCTGCTTGAGAGAGGGATCGCTTGAGTAAGGGATCGCGTCCGGTTGTGATTGCCGGCAACTGGAAAATGCACATGAGTTGCAGTGAGGCGCGAGCCTTTGCAGCGCAGTTTTTACCGCTGGTGGCCGATACCCCCAGAGATCGCAGCATCGTGCTGGCACCGCCTTTTACAGCCCTGGAAACAATGCATCAGGCCCTCGCTGGCAGTGCAGTGCAATTGGCGAGTCAAAACGTTCACTGGGAGGGCAGTGGCGCCTTCACCGGCGAAATTTCAGCGGCGATGCTGTTGGAACACGGAGTTGGTTACACAATTGTTGGCCACAGCGAACCGCGCAAATATTTCAGCGAAAGCGACGAACAAATCAACCACCGGGCGCGTACGGCCCAAGCCGCCGGCTTGATACCAATCCTTTGCGTTGGTGAAAGCGATGAACAACGCAGCAGTGGCGACACCGAAAGGGTGATTCGCCGCCAAGTTGAACAAGGCCTCGATGGCATCAATCCAAACCAACTTGTGGTGGCCTACGAGCCAATCTGGGCTATCGGCACCGGTAAAACCTGTGCCTCTGAGGAGGCAAACCGAGTTTGCGGTTTAATTCGCACCTGGGTGGGCCAGCCAAGCCTCACGGTGCAATACGGAGGATCGGTTAAAGCTGGCAACATCGATGAATTAATGGCGATGTCTGATATCGATGGAGTGTTAGTGGGGGGTGCCTCACTTGAAGCTGAAGGATTTGCCCGAATTGCCAACTTCATACTGAAATAAAAGATTTGATCCGTGCAACCAGGGTGATGGGGGTTTTAAATATCACCCCTGATTCCTTTAGCGATGGGGGCCTCTTTTACGACCCCAACCGTGCTTTTAAAGCCTTGGTTCGCATGGCAAAACAGGGGGCCGCAATAATTGATATCGGCGCCCAAAGCACTCGCCCGGGGGCCATCGAATTAAGCCCTGAACAGGAATTAGAACGGCTTCTTCCCCTTTTCAGCTTGATCTGCCAAGCCAGACGAGCAGGCGAGCTACCCGCTGATTTATTGCTCTCGATAGATACATTTCATGCACCCGTAGCAGCGGTGGCACTGGCCCACGGGGTGAATTGGGTAAATGATGTGTCTGCAGGCACAGCTGATTCAGCAATGTTGCCCTTAGTAGCAAAAGCAGCTTGCCCCTATGTATTGATGCATCGCCGCGGTAATAGCCAATCAATGGGAGATCTAAATAACTACAACAATGTGGTGCTGGAAGTGGAAGATGAGCTGTTGCAACGCAGCGCTGCTGCGATAGCAGCTGGGGTAGAGCCAAGCCAGCTGTGGTGGGATCCAGGCTTGGGCTTCGCCAAAAATAAAGACCAAAATCTCGAATTACTTGATGGCTTACAGCGCTTAGCTGCCCATGGTTACCCGCTGCTGGTAGGGCCGAGCCGAAAGCGTTTTATTGGCGAAATTTTGAACGAAAAAAGAGCTCGTGCCCGTAGCTGGGGAACTGCAGCAGCTGTGTGTAAAGCGATCGCCGCTGGAGCGTCAATGGTGCGGGTGCACGATGTGGCAGCGATGCTGCAAGTTTGCGCCATGGCTGATGCTTTATGGCCCCATTCAGCTACCGCAAGCGTCGCAGACAAATTTCTTCAAAAGCAGGCCTGAGTAAATAGGGATAGTCGCCAACCCAAAGCTTGGCTTGGGGCACCCAGCCATCGGACAGCCTGGCAATTTTGGAAAAATCAGCCCGTTCAGAGAGCACAAGACAACGAATCGTCATTCCCTTTCGCAAAGTTTTATGGGCCTTATCAAGGGGAAAACGCAACTGCGCCAGGTAACCATCTTCATCCTCAAGTTCAAGGCAAAGCCAGGTGCGGCGATTTTCCACTAATTCAAGTCGGCCCTCTTTATCGGTGGTTTCTTGACGCCCTTCTAGTTTTTCCTTGGTGTAGAGATCCTTAATTTGGCCTTCAAACAAGGCCGCCGCCGGATATTTACGTAGCTGGCCATTGCGGCCACCGGCCTGGATGATTGGCCCCCAGAGCACGTAGAGAAGCATCACGAGGCCGAATACGAGCCAAAGGTTGCTCCAGCGGGAGCCGAAGCCCCCCTGGGCTATCAAGAGGGGAATCAGGCCGCCGAGGGTGGATATCAAAACCCGCTGTAACACCAGCTGGGGGCCGCCAGAACAAAAACTAAATTGGGGGCCACTTGCCACCGCAGGGATCAACCTCTGCAGTTCACCTGGCTTTAGGGGAAGAAGCATTCGCTTAGTTTGCCCGCTAGCGCTTCACAGCAAGCGCTCTAGGCCATAAACCAAACCTGGCAACTGGCGCACCTTGCGAATAGCTAGCAATACACCTGGCATGTAAGCGGCTCGATCAAATGTGTCGTGGCGCAGCACATAGCGCTCCCCAGCCGCCCCAAATTGCACTTCCTGGTGGGCCACCAGCCCCGGCAGGCGAATCGAATGAAGCCGCAAACCGCTTTCTCGCAATCCGCCGCGGCAGCCAGCCAAGCTTTCATGTTCATCAAGCTCAGGGGAATTAAAGCTTTTGCCGAGCTCCTCGAGTAATTCAGCTGTTTTGATGCAGGTGCCGCTTGGCGCATCCGCCTTGCGGTTGTGGTGAAGCTCCACCAGTTCTGCGTGGTTGTAAAACCGAGCAGCAGCGGCAGCGGCCTGCTGAAGCAGCACCATCCCCACCGAAAAATTGGGGATTACGGCTGCCCCCATCGTGGCTTTAACGGCGAAATCGGCTAGATCTTGAATCTGTTCGGGGCTGAGCCCTGTGGTGCCAATTACCGGCGCCACTCCATAGGCAATCGCAGCCCTGGCGTGCTTGTAAACCACCTTGGGATGGGTGAAATCCACTAACACTGAGCCTGGATGCTGTTGGCTAGCCATACACAAACTGCCTTCAAGATCAGCCGTTACGGCCACTTCGAGCGCTTTCAAACCAAGGGCTAGCCCCACATCTTCACCCTCCTGCCCTGGGGTGGTGTCGATCGCGGCAACCAACTCACAATCGGCGCACGCCTGCAAAGTTTTAACGAGTTCAGCTCCCATCCGGCCTAGCGCCCCGGCAACTACAACTGGAATAGGCTTGTTCATGGATTCGAGCAAAATTCAACGCAAGGCACTGTTACTCCGTAATCTTTACTGATCAAAACCAGAGCTGCATGTTTACCCAAGTTCGTTCCGCCAGTCGCAGGGTGAGCCCAGGCCCCAACGCCTCTCGGAATGTTATGCGGGTGGTTTATCTGGTTTTAGAACCGCAATATCAAAATTCATTAACCCAAGCGGCAAACGCCCTAAATGATCAATCCGTTGATTTTTCAGTTGAGCTTTGTGGTTACTTAATTGAGGAGTTAAGAGATCAAGAGAATTACGAACAATTTTGCGCTGATGTAGCTGCGGCTGATGTATTTATTGCCTCTTTGATTTTCATTGAAGATCTTGCTCAGAAAGTTGTTGAAGCGGTTGCTCCCCATCGAGATCGCCTAAAGGCAACGGTGATCTTTCCCTCGATGCCAGAGGTGATGCGATTGAACAAGTTGGGTAGTTTCACAATGGCTCAACTGGGGCAAAGTAAAAGCGCGATTGCCCAATTTATGCGCAAACGCAAAGAAGCTGGGGGAGCCAGCTTTCAAGATGCGATGCTTAAACTATTAAATACCTTGCCAACAGTATTGAAGTATTTACCAATTGAGAAAGCTCAAGATGCAAGAAGCTTTATGCTTAGTTTTCAGTATTGGCTAGGGGGAACTCCAGATAATCTAAAAAATTTATTATTAATGCTTGCTGATAAATATGTATATCCGATTAGCGAAGGTGAAAGAGCAGATATAAACGTATTAGATCCTGTTGTATTCCCAGATCTGGGGATATGGCATCCTCTTGCTCCTGCGATGTTTGAGGATATTAAAGAATACCTAAATTGGAGCAATAGCCGCAGTGATTTAGGTTCTGGGCCATTGATAGGGCTTGTGCTCCAGCGGAGCCACATCGTTACAGGCGACGACGCTCACTACGTTGCACTAATTCAAGAACTTGAATACAGAGGCGCAAGGGTAATTCCTGTATTTTGTGGCGGCTTAGATTTCTCTAAACCGGTAATTAGTTACTTTTTTGATCCCTTAAATCCAAATCAAGCCTTAGTTGATGCCGCTATATCGTTAACTGGATTTGCATTAGTAGGGGGGCCGGCCCGCCAAGACCATCCCAAGGCGATTGAAACCCTGAAAAAACTCAACCGGCCTTACATGGTTGCACTGCCATTGGTGTTTCAAACAACCCAGGAATGGGAAGGTAGTGACCTTGGTTTGCATCCAGTGCAGGTGGCACTACAAATAGCTATCCCTGAATTGGATGGGGCTATTGAACCAATAGTGCTAAGCGGCCGTGATGATGCCACCGGTAAAGCTCACACATTGCAGGATCGCGTTGAGGCAATTGCCGGAAGGTCGATCCGCTGGGCCAACCTGCGCTTAAAACCAAGGGCTGAAAAGAAACTAGCTATCACTGTTTTTAGCTTTCCCCCTGATAAAGGAAATGTTGGCACCGCAGCCTATTTAGATGTGTTTGGCTCAATTCATCGGGTTTTAGAAGAGATGCGCGCCCGTGGATATCAGGTGGGAAATGTGCCAACAACAGCAAAAGCACTTATGGAATTAATTCTCAAAGATCCTGAAGCGATGGAGGGTTCCCCCGAACTAGCTATCGCCCACAGGATGAGCGTTGCTGAATATGAAAAGCTCACCCCTTATTCGGAAAGATTAGAAGAAAACTGGGGTAAACCACCCGGGCAACTCAACTCGGATGGTCAAAACCTCCTTATTTATGGCCGGCATTTCGGCAATGTTTTTGTTGGAGTTCAACCCACATTTGGCTATGAGGGTGATCCGATGAGGCTGCTTTATTCAAGGAGCGCTAGCCCCCATCACGGTTTTGCTGCTTACTACACATATCTTGAAAAAGTTTGGTGCGCTGATGCAGTGCTCCATTTCGGCACCCACGGTTCGCTTGAATTTATGCCTGGAAAACAGATGGGCATGAGTGATAATTGTTATCCAGATTCATTAATTGGCGAATTACCAAACCTTTATTATTACGCTGCTAACAATCCATCAGAAGCAACGATTGCTAAAAGAAGAGGATATGCTTCTACGATTAGTTATCTCACACCACCAGCCGAAAATGCCGGCCTATATAAAGGGCTAAAAGAATTGGGCGAACTCGTTGGTTCTTATCAACAATTGCGAGAAAGCAGTAGAGGTGTTCAGATTGTTAACGCAATCGTGGAAACCGCTCGTTTATGCAATTTAGATAAAGATGTAAATCTACCTGATAACGATTCTCAAGGCTTAGAAAAAGCAGAACGCGATGCTGTTGTTGGTGCGGTGTATCGGCAGCTCATGGAAATTGAGAGCCGGCTACTGCCATGTGGTTTGCACACAATCGGCAAACCACCCACAGCGGAAGAAGCAGTTGCCACTCTTGTGAGCATTGCCGCTCTTGAAAGAGAGGAGGAAAATCTAAGGGGTTTACCAGGGTTACTGGCTGAAAGCATTGGCCGCACTATTAACAGTATCTATAAAGGTAACGATGAGGGAGTGTTATCAGATGTAGAACTAAATCAAAAAATTACCGCCACTTGCCGGCTTGCCGTTGGGGCAATGGTAAAAGTTGTTACCGGCCGCGATGGCAGGGTAAGCCTGCGCCAAAACTTCGGCTGGTTATTACAACTATTAGAAAAAGTAGGTTTCAAATTAACAAGCCCATGGCAAAAAGCTTGCAGTAAAGCTGGATTTGCAGCAGTGGATAACGTGGCCTTAGATAAATTATTTAGTTATTTGCGTTTTTGCTTAGAGCAGATTTGCGCAGATATGGAATTGGAAAGTTTGCTGCGAGCCCTGGATGGGGAATATGTTCTGCCAGGGCCAGGCGGCGACCCAATTCGGAATCCTGGGGTGCTGCCAAGTGGCAAAAATATTCATGCTTTGGATCCCCAGTCGATACCAACAAGAGCGGCTATAGCTGCGGCAAAAGTTGTTGTTGATCGACTGATCGAACGCCAAAAAGCTGAGCAAGGTAGCTGGCCTGAAACAATTGCTTGCGTATTGTGGGGTACAGATAATATAAAAACCTACGGCGAATCTTTAGCTCAAATACTTTGGTTTATAGGAGTTAAGCCAGTTGCGGATTCTTTGGGTAGGGTAAATAAACTAGAATTGATCAGTCTTGAGGAACTGGGCCGCCCGCGAATTGATGTGGTTGTTAACTGTTCCGGTGTATTTAGAGATCTATTTATAAACCAGATGGGATTAATTGACCAAGGCGTCAAATTAGCCGCTGAGGCTGATGAACCGCTCGAACTTAATTTTGTGCGGCGCCATGCCTTAGAGCAGGCAGAAATTCAAGGCAGCAGCTTGCGAGATGCTGCAACTAGGGTATTTTCTAATGCCAGTGGTAGCTACAGCTCTAATGTAAACCTTGCGGTTGAAAACAGCAGTTGGGAGCAGGAAGAAGAGCTGCAGGAAATGTATTTAAACCGTAAAACCTTTGCATTCAACGCAGACAACCCAGGTGAAATGAATCAAAACCGGGATGTTTTTGAATCGGTTATGAAAACAGCCGATGTAACTTTCCAAAACTTGGATTCCGCCGAAATTTCCCTTACAGATGTGAGCCATTACTTTGATTCCGATCCCACAAAATTAATCGCTGGGCTTCGGGAAGACGGCAAAACACCCACTAGTTACATAGCAGACACCACAACCGCAAATGCCCAGGTGCGCTCCCTTGGTGAAACAATCAGGCTTGATTCACGTACAAAATTATTGAATCCCAAATGGTATGAAGGGATGCTTAATTCTGGCTACGAAGGGGTGAGGGAAGTGGCAAAACGCCTCAATTTCACTTTGGGATGGAGTGCCACCAGCGGTGCCGTAGATAACTTTGTATATGAAGAAGCTAATGAAACTTTTATAAATGATGCTGAAATGCGCAAGCGTTTAATGGATTTGAATCCCCACAGCTACCGACGAATAGTTGGCACATTATTAGAAGTGAACGGACGCGGTTATTGGGAAACCTCTGAAGAAAATATCCAACAATTGCAGGAGCTGTACCAGGAGATCGAAGATCGCATCGAGGGGGTTACCAACTAGACGCCTGGCCTCCTGCACGACTGGCCAGCTTTTGTAACGAACCGCAACAATGTGTTATTATTCTTAAAGTTTCCTCTATAGCCATGGATTCCAACTCACCTGCAACCGCATCTTCTAAGGCCACCATCCGTGGCGCCACCGTTACCACTGAAGATGGCGGCCGCCTGAATGCCTTTGCAGCTGAGCCACGCATGCAGGTTGTGAGCCCAGAAGATGGCTGGGGCTTCCACGAGCGCGCAGAAAAATTAAATGGCCGCATGGCAATGCTTGGTTTTATTGCCCTTTTGGTTACCGAAAATATGCTTGGTGGCCAATCTTTCACCCACGGGTTGCTTGGCTTGGGTTGATATCCGCCCCAATCAAACCGCAGTAGTTCAATTACCCGCGGCAGAATTCCTGCAGCGGGTTTCTTTATGGGTAGCACTGCTCCTTCAAATACATTTTATGCCTGGGTGAGTGGAGCAGGACCCACCGGCTGCATCGCTGCTCTTGGCTTAGCGGCTGCCGGCTGGAAAGTTGTATTACACGACCCCACTTCAATGCAGCAACTGCGCAGCCGTAGCCGCGCCTATGCCCTTACCCATTCCAGCAAAAAGTTATTAACGGAATTGGGAATTTGGCAAGAATTGATTAAAAACAGTCAGGCCTTTAAAACATTGCAACTAAGTGATAGTAGCAATCATAAATCAGTTTGCTTCCATCAAAATAACCAGGATTTGGGTTGGATTATTAATCACCCAAACTTGATGGATTTACTGCTGGAACGCTGCAGGCAAAACCCCTTAATCGAGTGGCGAGTTGGCGAAACTATTGATCCTGATAGCGAGATAAACAATTCACCAAGCCAGCTGAAAGTTATTGCTGAAGGTGGCAATTCAGCGAGTCGCAAAGCGTTGGGAATTGGATTTTATGGTTGGCCATACCGGCAGGGATGTTTAACAGTGCAATTGGAATTGCAGCCGCAGCAACAGTTCGCTGGAATTCAACCAGCCCATACGGCTTGGGAAATGTTTCGCCCAGAAGGCCCCTTAGCTGTACTTCCGCTTGGGGGTAATAGCTATCAAGTTGTATGGAGTGCCCCATTTAAACGTTGCCAGGAGAGGGCAGCTCTTGATCCAGCCGCGTTGCTAAAAGCACTAGCGCAGGTTCTGCCAATCCAACTGAAGCCAATCGCACTGCTTGATAAACCCGGCGCTTTTCCTGTGGAATGGCGCATTGTTCCAAAGTTGGTGCATGGCAATCAACTGCTTTGCGGCGAAAGTGCCCACCGTTGCCATCCAGTGGGGGGGCAGGGCCTAAATCTTTGTTGGCGCGATGTAGCTGTTTTGGTTTCAGAAGCCAGGCGGATGCGCTTCAGGGGTACAAATTTGGCTGTAATGCTGCGTAGATATCAGCAACGTCGCTGGCTGGATCTGATCTGCACCATGGTGGCAACAGATGCCTTAGTGCGAATATTTTCCAACCAGCAACCGCTGCTGCGCTGGCTGCGCTGCAGGCTGCTGCTGCTACTAAAAAGCAGTGCAACCCTCAGGCAATTGAGCCTAAAAATGGCAAATGGGGGGTGGGCAAATTAAAAAGCAAACCTTTTTTAATTCTTTCTTAATAGCTATCTGCTTTTTTTAGCGGCACACTGCAGGCCATGGTAATTACAACCTCTCCACAACCCGTCCCCCAATCTGCCCTTGTGGAATTCATCCGCAGGGATATCGGCTTGAGCGAAGACGCCTTGGCCTTGGGAGTGCGACAAGCGGTGCAGGAGCAGGCGCCTTTGCCAGTTACCTTATGGCGTTTTGGTTTGTTGAGTTTAGGCCAATTAAATCAAGTTTTCGACTGGCAGGAGCGGCAGTAATAAATTCATTTTAATAACTAATTAGCACTTCTACCGGTTCATTTTCTTTTAAACGTGCCCGCCCAGAAAGATCTGTTAATTCTGCGATAAATCCGTAGCCGCAAACTTTTGCGCCCACTTTCGCCACAAGAGCCGAACATGCCGCCGCTGTGCCTCCTGTAGCTAAAAGGTCATCAATTATCAACACCTTTTGCCCAGCCGCTAAAGCATCAGCTTGGATTTCCAAACGATCACTGCCGTATTCCAAGCTGTAATCAATACCAATAACTGATCCTGGTAATTTTCCTGGTTTACGCACTGGCACAAAACCCTTTCCCATAGCAGAGGCAAGCGCAATCCCAACTAAAAATCCTCGGGCTTCGATGCCCACAATTAATTCAGGTGAATGGGATTCCAACTTCTCTGCTAGATCCTGTATTACTAAATTCCAAATGCTTGGATCGCGCATTAATGGGGTGAGATCTCTAAACAAAATTCCCGGCTTTGGAAAATTTGGAACATCCCGCACCAAGGCCCGCAACTGCTGGTTTTGGGATTGATCCATTGCTACCGGCATTGGGCAGGGGGTGACGATATGCCTGCTCTACTGCCATCATCGCAGCCATCGGCCCCTTATTTTTGAACCTTCAACTCCCGCTAAACCAAAAGCGTCCGTTACCGCGTAGAGGAATGGAACGGCTTGATTTATTGCTACTTGCGATAGAGGCTTTGGATCTACACGGCAGTGAAGCGATGCTGTGGAGCTGTGAGCAGTTGGATTTGCAACAGCCCTTCCCAGATCGAGTTGCCCTATGGAAAACTCGCTGCCGCAACCCCCTTAGGAGGGCAAGTCGCAGGGGGGAATGGAGCATTGAAGAGCAAGAGGGCTTGATTCGTTTGGTGTGCAGCCTTTCCCAACGGCTTTATCCAATGTTGCGTCAACTGCTTTCCAGCAGCGAGCCGGATGAATTAACCAATCAGCGCTGGGCCCTTTTCCAAGAGCGCTACAACGATTTAATTAGCGAAAGGATGAATTTAAAAAGAGGGGCGGTGCGTTTGCTACTGGATCAAAAAACCGGAGCGCAGCGCCGCCGCGAAGTTGTGCAAACCCTTGCGCTTTGCGCAGGGGGAGCAGGCATGCAACGGTTAGGGGCGTGCTTGATGGACGGTTACTAGATGAATTCCTTTGGAGGCATGGCCCTGCGTTATGAGCAATCCAGCTGTCGCCTGGAATTAAAGGGTCTTCCAGACGTAAGCGCTCAACCCCAAAGCTCAAGCAACAGTGAGCTGCTTTTATCGATTCTTACCTCATGGGAATTGAATCTTGGCCAACGGGCTTCACTGCAAGGCAAACGGGAACATCTAGAGGCATTAGTTGAAACTGTGCTGCCTTACGTGCGCCTAATGCTCAGTGGTGCTGCCCATAAACAAACAAGCAAAACAGCAGTTGTGGTGGTAGCCCCAAGGGGACGGGGCCATCAATTGCAACTCATAAGCAGCCAACCGAATACGCCGCCGCTTGATTTACAGCTTGACGATGCTGAATTAGCAGATCTCACCCAATGCTTAGATCAAATGCTGCTGGATCCACGCCAGGGCTTGAGCTTTAAGCAGCCCTTGCTGAAGCCTCAAAAGCATCAAGCCGCTGCCCCAGCGATGGTGCATAGCTGGGCTGCCCCCAGCGCGGCAATCGCCGCAGTAGCCCTCTGCGCATTGGTTGCAATGTTGCTGCCCATACCAAAACCGCTGCTGCCTGCTAGCCCCCAACCAATTGAGCGGCAAAAGCCATGACTCAAACGCCCAGTTGGAGTGAATTAAGAAGGTTGATTACTCGCCTTGGCAGCGAACTGGATGTGGTGGTGCGCAGCGACCCCGAGGTGTGTGGCCTCAGCGGCGAAAATTTTTTGATTAGCCTTCATCACACTGGCCAAGGGGATTGCACAGTGGATGGCCTCAGCTTGGTGCAATGCCCCAATGGATTGGTGATTGATGAATTTATGCGCTGGATGATTCAAGCCGGTTACTTGACCCATCCTTTGAGCTCGATAGCGTGAGTGGATGCAAGCGCTAAAGCAAAAATCGGCCTTAAGGCCCCGGCGGCGGCGCAGACCCCCAGCAGCAAAACATCTGCAGGCTGTGGTGCTGGCTTTGGCTTGGATGGCAGCAGGCTTAGGTTTGATCTTTGGCCTTTCCCAACTACCTAGCCGCTTAGATACTCTGCTGTATTTCAGCACTGCCCTCGGCAATATCAGTGTTGGTTTAGTGCGTCTTGGCCTTGGGATTATTCAAACGCTTGGCGCCTTAGTTTTGATTGGATTAGTAGTAGTGAGTTTAGTTTTAATACTTGGTGGCTTGGTGCGATTGGTGAGGATTATCAATCCAGATACGCCGATTTCATATCCTCTCAAAAAAGTAGAAAAATCTATTCCAACCGCCCCCGTTAAAAGCTGGCGTATCTAAAAGCTGCGATCATTCCCATAGTGCATTCCATGGCCAAGGCGCAAACCATTTGGGTGCTGGATGACGATCCAGAACTAAGGCAGCTGCTTAACACCTATCTCAGTGATCAAGGCTATGAAGTGCGCACCCTTAACGACGGCAAACAACTAAAAGCGCGGCTTGAATTCCAACGGCCCCATTTGCTGGTGCTGGATTTGATGCTGCCAGGAGATGACGGTTTAACTATTTTGCGGCGCCTCAGAGATGCAGGTGATGATTTGCCTGTTGTGATGCTCACGGCTAGAGGAGAAGCGGTAGATCGCATCATTGGCCTTGAACAAGGGGCCGATGATTATCTAGCAAAACCTTTTATTCCAAGAGAACTCACCGCCAGGATTGAGGCGGTTCTGCGGCGACGTGGCGCAATGCCAGCAGGTATGCCTGTGGCTCAAGGGGAGCTGATCGAATTTGGTGAAAACCGCCTCGATCTAGCCGCCCGCACCCTGGAACGCGCTGGCAGTGCTGTGGTGATTACCAGTGGTGAATTTGGCCTGCTGGCGGCCTTTGTGCAAAATCCCCATCGCCCCTTGTCAAGGGAACGTTTAATTGAATTGGCCCGCGGCCCAGCAAGTGATACAGATAGCCGCAGTATGGATGTGCAGGTATCAAGAGTACGCAAATTGATCGAAGCAGACCCCGCCAGACCCCGCTATCTACAAACTGTTTGGGGATATGGATATGTGTTTGTTCCAGACGGCACCTCCCGTAGCAAATAAATAATGCTGCTCAGATTTATTTTATTTTTAACGCTCGGTTGGGCTTTAAGCCTTGGCCTATTGCAGCAACTGCTGGGTCAACGGCTGGAGCGGGCCCAGATGCAGCAGCTGGGGCGCAATCTGGCTGAGGTTATAAAACTGAGCCAGATGGTTTTAGAGCGCTTTCCGCCAGCGCTGGTGGCTGAGCTCAGTGGTTTGCCCCTTGCCACCAATATCAAGTTCGCTGGCAACCAGCAGGGCAATCGCGATCGTGAATTAAGGCTGGAACTGTGTAAACAGCTGCGCCATTGCCCTGAAGTTCGCCCTAATAAAAGTGGAGAGGCGGGGGTATGGGTGGAACTGCTAAGCCCCTTGGAACCGGTTTGGTTATATGTGGCACTACCAAGCAATCGCTGGTGGCCACCCGATCCAATGTTGGCTTCCTATTCCTTAATAAGCGGCACGGTAATAGCAGGGGCATTGTTTTTATTATTAGAGGTGCAAAGACCGCTGCACAGGCTTGAGAACGCACTCGGCAGGGTGGGTTTGGAGCAAAGGCCAGCACCATTACCAAAAGAAGGGGCCGTTGAAGTGCAACGGCTAAGCGGCCGTTTTAATTCCATGCTGGCCCGATTAGAAGCAAGCGAAACAGAACGGGCCACGATGCTTGCGGGGATCGCCCACGACCTAAAAAGCCCGATCACCAGATTACGGCTGAGGCTGGCGGTGGAATCCGCTAGCCCCCAAGCCCAGGCCGATCTTGACGCCCTTGAGCGGATTACAGGTCAATTTCTTCTGTTTGCTGGGGGCGGGCAAGGGGAGCAAAAAATATTGCTGCCATTAAATGAATTAATTGGTGAATTAAGCGCCCGATATGATGATAAATATTTGGAATTATTTTTACAACCTTTACAAGCCTTAGTGCAACCGGTGGCCCTAAGCAGAGCACTTGCAAATTTAATCGATAATGCCCTTTGTTATGGAGCTCCACCATTAGTAATCCAACTCATAAAAGAGGGTTCGATGGTGCTTATTAGCATTACCGATCAAGGTAATGGAATCTGCCAAAGCGAACGTGAGCAAGCTTTGATGCCGTTTCATCGGCTTGATTCCTCTCGGAGTGGGAGTGGCCACTGCGGTTTAGGCCTTGCGATTGCCAGCAGGGTGGCGGAATTGCATGGGGGCAAGCTCGAATTTCGTGATCCTCCTGACGGTGGATTCAGTGTGTGCTTGCTGCTAAGTGAGGATTTGAGCTAATGAAAACTATTGCTAAATACCTGTTACTGGGACTAGGGCTAAGGATTGTTATTGCCCTATTGCTGCCTCCTGGATACGACGAGGCTTATTACCTTTTTTACGGCCATCATCTAGCGGCCAGTTATTACGATCACCCAATCATGGTGGGTATCTGGGCTTGGCTTGGCTGGCAATTTCCTGGCGATAGCTTTGGCCTGCGAATCCCAAGCCTGATTAGTTACACAATCGCTAGTGGCCTGTTAGCACTGGCTGCGCGCAAACGATTAACACCGGGCAGTGGCGTTTGGACGGCAATTTTGACGGGTTTATCGCCGTTGTTGCTGGCGGTTGGAGGCGTGATGTTGCTGCCGGATGCTCCTTTACTGCTGAGCCTTAGCGCTGTGGTGTGGGCCCTTGCCGTGGGCATTAGCTGGGGCTGGCTGGGCTTGCTGCTGGGATTTTTAACCTTAAGTAAATATCAAGCCCTGCCACTGTTGTTGTGTTTGTTGTGTTGGGCCCTGAGCCAAAGCCAAACTCGGAAACGCCTATTTAGCTGGGAGGGGGTACAGGCCTTTGGCGGCTGGTTAGTTGTATCAAGTCCTTTATGGCTCTGGAACCTCCAAAACGGTTGGATTTCGTTTCTATTTCATAGCGCCCGCACTCAAGGCGCTGAGGGTTTCAATTTTTCAGGCCCACCTTTATTTTTACTTACCCAAATATTGGCGTTATTCCCAACTATTGCGTTATTGCTGCTGCTGGGGTTAGCACCACAAAAACCAGATCGATACAGCACATTTCGCGAATTACTGCGTTGGCTGGTGATCCCACAATTGCTGTTGTTTTTACTTTTAGCTGGCCGCATGCAGGTATTGGTGAGTTGGCTGGTTCCCACCTGGTGGTTGCTAGTGCCCCTGGCGGCTGAACGCTTGGCCCAGGCCCAGGCAAATGGTGCCCGATGGTTAAAACCCTGGATTTGGTTCACAGCATTGCTGCCGCCAGTGCTGATGTTGGTTGCCGCAAGCCATGTGCGTTTTGGGATCGGCAGCGCATTGCTACCAAACAAATTAGACACCTCGAAAGAATTATTCCCCCCCGCTCGCCTGCGGCAAGCTTTGCAAAATAACCCTGCCCTATGGGAAAAACTAAAAGCTGCCAAGCTACTGGTGGGTCAGCGGTATTACGAACCTGGATTACTTGCTTTGGCCTTAGGGGCAGATAGCAAAGCCACCTTCACCACAATCAATAAAGATGCCCGCGGTTTTGCCTTCTGGCGCCCACCCAATGGCTTTCAAGGTAGCTCCGGTATTTTATTTCGATTAACCGAACCCAAACAAGGCAATAAAGAATTAGAAATCAAGCAGCAACTTGGCTCTCTTACCCCCATAGGAATAGTTGATCTTCCAAGGGGTGGAAAAACTGCGCAGCGGATGGAATTTTTTAGCTTCGCTCCAATCCCACTACTTAGCGAGGGAAAATAACAAACCACCACCACCAATTAATACCAAACCCACCCATGCATAAATAGTAGGGCGCTCCCCCAAAAAGAGAAAACCGATAAGCGCTACTACCAATAAACTGAGCCGATCAACAGGAACCACTAAAGAAACATCACCCTCTTTTAGAGCTCTAAAAAAGCAAAGAGAAGATAAACTTGTTGAGATACCAGAAAGAACAATAAATATCCATGTTTGTTGCGACAAAACAAATGGATTGCTCCACTTACCAGCTGCAAAAATAAGGAGTGGTAAAAATATAGAAACAACAAATGTTCTTACTAAAGTAGCAAGATCTGGATCCACCTCCTCTAAACCAACCTTTGCGAACACTGCAGAAGTACCGGCAAAAACCGCTGAAAGCAGTGCCCAAATAAACCAAAGAGGCAATCCGCCAAACACTAGGTACTACCAACCCTGGGGAGCTTCAGCAAAACCGGAAGAGGAGCCACCAAAGGCTTCATCATCAAACCAATCTGGGTCGTGGGCATCAGCATCAAGTTCATCATCTGGAACTGGATCCGCTGGGATTTGATCTTCTGATACGGGGACGACTGCTTCAATTTCACCTGGAGTGGGGAGAGGGGATGCCTGCATTGATGCGCCGGGCCCGAAATAACTGATCCCATTAAGCCTCACGCGAAGGCGCTCCATGGCAGATCAAGAGCTCTATGAGCGAACCAAAACATCAAACCGATTAAAACGGAGGGGGCGGGATTCGAACCCGCGGAAGCTTTCACTTCGCTGGTTTTCAAGACCAGAGCCATCAACCACTCGACCACCCCTCCATAAGCTTGAACCTGAAGCATCAGGCCAACACTCATATAAGTGAGTTTGACACGTCAAACCACCTAGCCCAAGCTCCTTACCCTTGCTTTGCAAGCGGCAAGAGACATTTATCAGAATCGCACCCAGCAGGGCCTGCCTCCACCAATTCACCGCTGTCGTAATGCTGCAAAGCATCAAAGAAATCAGGGTTGCGTCGCCTGGTTACCACCTCAGCATTGAGCTGCAGATAAGTGGCCTCATCAATCGGTTCAAACGGCAGACGCGGGAAGGTGGCATTGGCATCAAAACGAGCAAGTAATGCCGCCGATATATATCCCTGGCCTTGCTGAATTGTTTGATAGATCGCATCAGCAAGTGGTTCGATTTCGTTTTCGCGAAATTCAATGGTGGCTGAAGTGTTGTGGGCGGTGTAGTGCTGCTGCACTTGCATATAAAAATCAAATTGCGCCATGGCAGAAAAATTATTAATTTCCACTAAATCCGCGCCGGGTAAATTCGCCCAACTCACCTGGGTGGGTATCTCAACAAGCCATTCCGTGCAGCGGGGATCAAACGGATCATCAAGCAAGCGACCCTGGTCGTCTTTATCACTTTGAGAGGGCACGATTGTGTAGCCATAATCGAGGCAGGCGAGGGCTACAGGATCGTTTTTGCGGAAAGTAATGCGGCGAATAAAGCGCTGAGCTTTAGGGGGATGCCAACCGGGTGATGCACCGGTAAGCAAACTTTTTGTTCCTGCAGGTTGCACCGTGGTGCAACGATTTGGACGCCGCAGCTGGTGACGATCGCAATACTCCCAAACCGCTTCGTTAACAATCTGCTTCCAACGGTTTAAAAATTCAGCTTCCTGTTGCTTAAAGGCCTTACCTTCAGAATTTGCGGGGCGGCCCGCCTCCCACCATTTCAACCATGGCGTTCCAAAGGCGTGCACAAAGAAATCAAATAAGCCGGTAAAACTTACCCCAACAATCGGATCCCATGCCCTGCTTTGGCGATAGCGTTCCACCTCAAAGCGATGATTCAGCAAACAGGCAACAGCTAAACCAGCGGCTTTAAACGCATCGGCTTGGCCTACCAAATCAGTGGGATCAATTTGATTGAGATGAACCTCTGCCAAGTTGCAGTGAAAATCAGCGCCTAGGATTTCACCGCAAGGATTTAAGCCGTAACGATTTAGGCGATGTTCTAATTCAGCATCGTTGATGGCTGGATGATTTAACTGCAACCAACGACCTGCTTCTTCTCTACCTTGCTCGCAATAAATATCTTGAAATTCAAGCCGTAGTTCAGGGGTATTTAATAAATCTGCATTAGATCTTGCAATTGCTTCTGGTGCAAATTGAATAGCCCCCTCACCGGAATTAAATTGCTTTAATACCGCGTCGTACACCACATCGCGGCTAGGGCGATTGTGAAATACACGGGTATGGTTTGCCATCCGCAGCGAATCGCGTTCTGGATCAATGCTCCAGTTGCCTTGTTCGTCTTGCTGCCAGAGGTTGTCTTTTGCAACTGATGCAGCCTGATCATTAGCTGCAAATTGCCTCATCCCAGCGCTGCGGCGAATATTGCCAGCAACAATCGTTACAGCTGCTTCATCGATTAATAAGCAACATTCAACTGAAGTGAGCTTGCGACCATTAGCCCGATTAAGGATTTGGGCAACCCTTGTGTAGAGATCTTTCAGCTTTACCGGATTGGCCATGCCGCCAAATCCTTTGAGGGTTTCACCAACGGGTCGCACATCGGATAGATCAACCAAGATCTCTATTGGCAAAGCAGGATCAAAACTTTCGTTACTACAAAGTTCAAGCAGCAATTGATAGCTATCAACCCAACCCCTACGCGTATCACCAACCTTGATCAAAACGGATTGGCCAGTGATGCTATGGCTGGTGCGATCTTCGCGGGCTGCAGGCGATGTGACGCCGATATCGCTAACGCTTTTAATCCTGATGCTGTTGCGCACCGTTGGCAAACGATCGATTAATCGCGGCTCAATGATGGCGCCGGTGCCGCAGCCCATCATTGCTAGATCCATCATCAAGCCAAAGGCTTGCCAATCCACCAGATTTGTGGAGGTGCAGTTGTAAGCACCAGAAAAATTTTCAGGTTTTTCAATCCAAGCGGTGCCACCAATCCAAAGCCAACGGCCAGAAGGTAAAGACTTTTGGCGTTGTTGCATGCGGCGGATCATCTCCACTTCAGCTAGATCCAAACCACCCAATATCCGTAAACCTTCAAGATTTCGCTCAGAAACCTGCTGCCAGCTTTCACGACCGTTAGGGGTTTTACGGCTGTAGGTGCGATAAAAAACAGGGTTTGCAGCTGGAGCTGTTATCGGGAAATCAACGGGGTCTTGATTGTTTGAGTTCAACTCTTCAAGCCGTTGGAGGGTCGAGGTCACCGGCGCTAGATCTGGTATTACGAGGGAAGCTAATACGCCATCGGTAGCGGTAGGGGGAGAATGCCGGCCATTGATCTGGCCCAAAGCTCATAGCCCAAAGCTGAAGCCTTGGTGTTGCTGAGCTTTAAAGGATTAATTAATGAAGACTAAAAAAAACAGCGGCTTTGATTAAAGCTATTTATTAGCTAAAACAAAAACTAATAGCCAAGCAGCCTGATCCTAAAAGCCGCTAATTCCTGCGCCTGGGCTGGTGCCTGCAACAAAAATGGATGGCTTGCCAATTGCAGCATTACTTGCTCCAAACGCTCTTCACGGCTTAATTTTTGTGCTTCCAAGGCCTGCCAAGCATCGCTAAAAGCCATCGCAAAACCATCTGGATTATTAAAAACGGTTTGGCTTGAAGCACTGGGATCTGGGCGAATCACTAGAAAAATCCACAGATTCTCAAAAGGCTACATAGCTGGCGTTTTGGCGTTGCGACCTGCCAGGCTTAAGGAATGACGACCAGCAGCACTGAACCGGCAACTTGCAGCCCAGAAGAAATTGCCTTTCGGGCCGCTGTTGCGAGAAGGCGTAATTTTGCAATCATTTCCCATCCGGATGCGGGAAAAACAACCCTTACCGAAAAGCTATTGCTTTATGGCGGTGCGATTCAACAGGCGGGGGCCGTTAAAGCAAAAGGTGAACAGCGACGCGTTACCTCAGATTGGATGGAAATTGAAAAGCAAAGGGGAATTTCTATTACTTCTACGGTGCTGCAATTTGATTACAACGGCAACACAATCAACTTATTAGATACCCCAGGCCACCAAGATTTTTCAGAGGATACCTATCGCACTTTAGCGGCTGCAGATAATGCTGTGATGCTGGAAGATGCAGCGAAGGGCCTTGAACCGCAAACCCGCAAACTTTTTGAAGTGTGCAAGATGCGGCAAATACCAATATTTACTTTTATAAATAAGATGGACAGGCCGGGGCGGGAGCCGCTGGAATTATTAGATGAGATTGAAAAGGAATTAGGTTTAGCGCCATGGGCCGTTAATTGGCCGATTGGTAGTGGTGAACGTTTTCGTGGCGTAATCGATCGACGCAGTAGAGAAGTGATCTTATTTCAACGGGCGGAACGCGGACGCCAAGCAACTGAAAGTAGGCTGCAATTAAATGATCCAAATCTTAAAAATCTGGTAGAGCCTGAATTACTAGATCAAGCAATTGAAGAGTTAGAATTATTAGATACTGCAGGGGCTGAATTAGAATTAGATCTTGTGCATGCAGGCGCCCTAACCCCAGTTTTTTTTGGTAGCGCCATGACTAATTTTGGTGTGCACCCATTCTTAGATACATTCTTAGAACTAGCCCAGAAACCTGTTGCACGCCAAAGTAGAGAAGGGCCGATAGACCCATTGAGCACTGATTTCAGCGGCTTTGTATTTAAATTACAGGCAAATATGGATGCGCGCCATCGCGATCGTGTTGCTTTTGTGAGGGTATGTTCTGGAAAGTTTGAAAAAGACATGACCGTGCAACATGCCCGCAGCGGGCGCTCGATTCGGCTGTCGCGGCCGCAGAAATTATTTGGCCAAGATCGTGAGGTTGTGGATGAAGCCTTTCCTGGAGATGTAATTGGCTTAAATAATCCTGGGATGTTTGCAATTGGGGATACTTTATATAGTGGAACCAAGGTGGAGTATGAAGGTATCCCATGTTTTAGCCCAGAACTTTTTGCCTGGTTGCGTAATCCAAATCCATCTGCATTTAAAAGTTTTCGTAAAGGGGTGAATGAATTACGGGAAGAAGGGGCAGTGCAAATTCTTTACGACACCGATCAAAGCAAACGGGATCCAATCCTTGCGGCCGTGGGTCAACTGCAACTAGAGGTTGTACAACATCGGCTTGAAAACGAATACGGGGTGCCAACCCGCCTAGAACCTTTGGGTTTTTCAGTGGCTCGTTGGGTTAGTGGCGGCTGGCCGATGCTTGAAAGCGTGGGTCGTATTTTTAATTGCAAAACCGTGCGTGATTGTTGGGACCGGCCTGTGTTGCTATTTAAAAATGATTGGAATTTGAATCAACTACAAGAAGATCATCCAGCCCTAGAGCTTGCCTCTGTTGCCCCTGTAGTGAGCGGGCTTGAACCAATCAGCTTATGAGCCCACAACCAAGGCCTGGCCTCGCCAAGATGGATATAGAAGATGTGAATTAAATGCTGAGCCAGTGGTGGGTGCGGCCACGCAACGACGGAGGCTGCGATTACGTGAGGCTACGCAGCAGCTCAATTCAAGGTAAAGAGCAGTATGAATGGATAGAAGGTTGCCACCTACCACCTCAAATGCCTCTACTTAAGAAGCGCCGTTGGTTGAGCCTTGAGGCGATGCCTCTACAGCGCCATCAATTAGAAGCCCATGGTTATCAACCCAGCAACCCAGTTTTTTAAGCCTTACCCAAACCCCTAATTCTCTGCAGACATTGCAGGTTCCCCCATGGCCCAGGGCACTCTTCCCCCCAATCCAAACAGCAGTGATCCCTACGAGCAACTCGGCATTACTGCTGACGCCACTTTTGAGCAGGTGCAAGCGGCAAAACAGAATTGCTTAAACCAAATAAAGGCAGATGATGCGTTGGGTCGTGCCCGGGTTGAAGCCGCCTACGACTCAGTTTTGATGCAACGCCTTAAAGAACGCCAATTAGGGCAACTCACAGGGGCAGCAGCTACGGCATCAAAACGGGAAGCGGCAAGCAATGCAGCTCCAGCAGCCCCTGCCCTGCCCCGCTTAGCAGTTCTACAAAACCTGCCACGCCCAAAATTGCAATGGCAGCAGCCAAGCATCAAGCTCGCTGAAGAAAAGCAACTCTGGTGGCCACTGGCAGGCCATGGCCTATTACTGCTTTTGTTGCTTGTAGTTGGCAATCAATTAGGCACACCGGAATTGTTACTAGCTCTAGCAAGCTTGCTAACGATCGGAGCTTTACAAAGAAGAAGGTCGCGGCTATTTGCAGCAGTGGGCCTAACAATTGCTGCTTTAGCTATTGGTTTATTAATTGGTAGCCTCATAAGTGCCGGATCCAGCCTGCCCATAGGGGAAGCTCAATTTGCGGCAATACCAGCACTCCTTCTTCTTGCCGCAACTGCTGTGTTATTTGATTAAATAGTTAAGCTATTAAATACGATTGCGTTATTGTGCGTTTTTAAAGTTTAATTTGGGTATTAAGATCCATAAATGGTTGTAGAGCAGGTAATAACTCCAGCACGTGAACTTGATGTATCAGTTCAGCTCAGTGGGGTGGGGCAGCAGCTTGGCCAGCTGGGCAATTACGGCGACGCGATCAACTTCGGATAGGGCGCCCAAACTGCTAAGCACCAGTCGCTCATCCAAAGTGAACAGCTTCAAGCGCACCACGCAAGGAATGAGCAGGCCTGCGTGGTCAAGATCATCAATCGGCCAATCCAGGGGCCAGGAGGATTGGCGCG
>Ga0247844_1001462_pt1 | contig 43506 bp, 35 predicted proteins | sample LaCtaG_FD_192421 | JGI IMG/M metagenome (GOLD analysis project Ga0247844, IMG submission 192421) | Freshwater microbial communities from meromictic Lake La Cruz, Castile-La Mancha, Spain - LaCruzMarch201714.5m_1 | ecosystem: Environmental > Aquatic > Freshwater > Lake | place: Spain: Castile-La... | reverse complement strand
TCAAAACGAAGCTTTAATTGATTATATAGTTTCATATACTAATAATTTTTAGCTAAGATAATAAATATCAATGATATATACAAATTTTCAAGCAACTTTTTGACTAAAAAAACAGACTCTAATTAAACCACTTCCTCCTCCGCAAATAATAATATCCGGATCTAAAAGTAGTATCTGATCTCTAAGAAAATCCTTATAAAGTTTAATATGTTCAGCTAGTGTGTAATTACTAATTGTACTACCACCCGATTCTTTTTTACAATTTATGTAAGCTATTGGCGTTTTATCTATAAATGGAGTAAATATCTTTGAGTCATTAATATCATTAAAGTTTGGAGCAATCCCGTTCCAATCTATATTTAAAAGACCATATAACCAAAAAGCTATATTTTTATATATCAGGGCTTTTATATCTGTTTCGTTTTGTCTGAAAATCCACTCACGAATATCTTGATTTGGATTCTTATTTACATCTTTATTTAAGAACATTACTCGTTTTGGTTCATTCTCCCAGAGTGATTCCTCATTTCCTGGTTCTCGATACCAATATGTTACTTCATCCGAATCTTGTGTTGTCTTTATCTCACCTTTAAACATTAATCCATCTTCACAAAAATCATTAAAGCCATCTTTTAAAGATTGCGCTCTCCAATTTGCAAATAAATTGTCGGTTCTCTCGTGATAATTACTATTTCTTAATTTCGTATTTTTTATCATAATCTCAAAATCTTTGTTGGTAAGTACTGATGAATAAAAAACATAAATATAAGCTGGGCGAAGCCCAGCATATATTTTAAAGTGCTGGAGCGTGTTTTCCTTTGTTTGCTCCTTCAGGATGTCTAGTACATGAATTAATAGTTAGACTTGAAATACTTGGTGATTTTGTACCACAGTATTTACAAACATACTGTGACTTTTCACTTCCTTCATAAAGTTTATGTTTCCCTTTATTTGCACCTGCTGGGTGTCTTGTACAAGAGTTAATAGTCAAACTTGATACACTAGAAGCTTTCGTTCCACAATACTCGCAATAAAAATTAGCCATAATTATTTTGTATTAATTTTTTTGCCTACTCTGAATAGTTTTCGGCTTCCCTATTTTTCAATTTCAAAATTACTTATAACCTGTGCCAACGTGCGGCATAGCATAAATTTTTTCTCACCCCCTTTTCGTAACTCCATCTTCCTTTCATTCGGTTGAGCGTCCTCGCTCAGTCGTTGTGGGGAGGAAAGTTCTGCTTTCTAGATTGTACTAGAAGAAAAAACTTTTTCTTAATTTTGCTTCAAAGATAGGCACTATTTATTAATAATTCTAATTTTATTCAAAATATATTTGAATTATTTAAAAGCTTTTTATTTGTCAAATTCTTTGGTTACATATAGATTTGGAAATCTATGAAAATTAGAGTCTATAGTGGTCATTTTGTGAAAAGTATGGCGATGAAAAATCCTTAAAGAGTTTGCTTATTCAGCAAACCTTTAAGAGTTTTTTCGTTCTCAGCAAGCAATCCTTAAAGAGTGCTTACATCTTTTAGCGTTTGGGTGGGTAGGTTGGATGAAGTTCAGTTACCAAAAAACTCTTTAATGTCTCGGGTACTCTCCCGATGGCTATCGGGATATTAAAGGATTTTTGCATTCTCGTTCATACTTTTATTCATTGTCGCCCAACAATACCCGTTCGCACAAAAAAGTATGGGCGTATTGAACTGACAAAAGCTGTTTGCACGATGGAAATTATTTTAGTAAAATTAAATTGACCATTTGCAACAATGAAATCGCATGTATCCAAAATCATTTTAATGTACAAGGTAAAACGTTGTTTATTACATTGAACAATTATTAGAAGTAGTATTTGAGGACATCCATTTTGTGTAAATAATTTTTTATGGAATCACATTTCAATACATGTTTTGCGTAAATGCTTTTCTGTGGAAACCATATTCAGTACTAGTTTGTGTAAATACTTTTCTGTGGAAGCACATTTCAGATCCGTTTTGCCTAAATACTTTAATGTAGAAGCCATTTTTAGAACCGTTTTGCGTAAATACTTTTCTGTGGAAACCGTTTTCCGAACAGTTTTGCGTAAATGTATTTATATGGAAACCATTTTTAGTGCCGTTTTGCGTAAATATATTTATATGGAAATACAAATTCAGATCAGTTTTGCGTAAATATATTTATCAAGAAATGAATTTTCTTGTTCAAATGCCCAATTGTATAAAATCACAGGATGGTAAGATGGCAATAAAACTGCATAATTTATAAATTTATACATCGAATGGCAGTTATTTATATTATATTTCTACTTAATACTGAGTAATACATGACAAAATGAGCTAATTAAAAAATAATTACTGTAGCATTATTCGGATGTAACAGAAATATTTTGTAGTATTATTTCCTGTATAGTGTATATATTGACCATATTAAGTTATATTATTCACATTAAGTTTAAATAATAAGATAATAAAACATTATTTATTTCTATATTTAGAAATAAAGTATTTGTGAATATGAAAAAGATGCATTATCTTTGCACAGTACTTTAAATCTGAAGTGCATTAAAGATGATTCATTTTGAAACATTTTACTACTTTCAATTTAAGTCAGGCTCGCAACAAAGAGTACCTGACTACCTCTCGGAGAATAGCTGGTGTGGTAACGCAGTATGACGCTGCAAAATTCCACCTTTCTGGCATGCTTCAAATTGTAATAGACGTCAACGACTCTATGCGATTGAAGCTAGTGTATAACCGTAAATTGGAGCAGACGCCTGCCGTGATTTTCTCCCGATCCGAAATCAAGCGGATAATGGGAGCCATACTGGCGTTGGTGAAGGCTTACAAGCGTTGCAAGATTGCTGGCCAAGAAACAGATCTGGCACTCGTTCAAGCTTTTCTCGACAAGTATTCTAAGTCGATACAGGGCGAAAACGAAGCTGGACAAGTTTTGCAGTTGGATGACATTTTTCTGGCATTAGAAGGGGACATTGCCCTGAATGAAGCCGTATTGTCACTTCAACTGAAAACTTTGTTTGATGGATTGCTTGAGAATTACAACAACCTGACGGAAAATTCGGACGGAAGAACAAAGGTAGTTTCTCAACGTAAAGTTGACAATTTTTCAGCTTTACGTAAATCAGGCGAAACAGCACTTCGCAATCTGTTGCTTGCTATTGAATTGGCGATAATAGAATACCCAGAGCTAGATTATAGCTTATTGGTTTCGAATATCGATGCCATTATTATTCAATTGAAAAGTGATGTATTGTCGCGAAGCACCCGTAAAGGCAATAAGGGCGATGGTACCGCTACACCTGATGTAGCTGCCTAAACTCAAAACCTTTAACTTGAAAAAGAAAGCCTTGTGATTGATTGCACAGGGCTTTTTTTGTTGGGTTATGTAGAGACGCGGCATGCCACGTCTCTACTGGAAATGGTGTTTAAACCGCCCATTAATTTTACAAATGCTATTCAATTATACAACCCCGACCACGGTCGTAGACCCTGTCGGCCGTTAACGCTGCGGTTAATGCCGTAAATTTTTCTAGCCATTCACTGAACAATTTGCACCCTTCGTTGTTTAAAATTCAAGAAAAATGCACTGGAGAGATACAACAACGCAATTTTTTATTATATTTGCGTTTGAAATTATTACAAATTGATTTAAAATACAGAAAAATGGTTTTTGATGCAGAAATGATTGAGCGTTTGTACGCTGCTCTTCCCGAAAAAATTAAACAGATAAAAAACAAACTCAACCGTCCGCTTACGCTTACCGAAAAAATTCTGTATGCCCATCTAGCAGTTGATGAGCCCATTGACAATTATGTAAGGGCAACCGATTATGTAAACTTTTCGCCCGACCGTGTTGCCATGCAAGATGCAACCGCCCAAATGGCTTTGTTGCAATTGATGAATTCAGGCCGCCAAACTGTTGCGGTACCTTCTACCGTTCATTGCGATCACCTTATTCAAGCACACGTGGCAGCAGCTACCGACCTGAAAACGGCCAATGATACCAACCGCGAAGTATACGATTTTTTGAGTGCCGTGTCCAATAAATTCGGCATTGGATTTTGGAAACCAGGTGCAGGAATTATTCACCAAGTGGTGTTGGAAAACTATGCTTTTCCGGGTGGAATGATGATTGGAACCGACTCGCATACAGTAAATGCAGGTGGACTTGGAATGATTGCCATTGGCGTGGGTGGTGCCGACGCAGTGGATGTGATGGCGGGCATGCCTTGGGAACTGAAAATGCCGAAACTGATTGGTGTGAAATTGACCGGAAAACTTTCTGGTTGGGCTTCGCCAAAAGATGTGATTTTGAAATTAGCCGGCATTCTTACCGTAAAAGGAGGAACCAATGCCGTGGTTGAATATTTTGGTGAAGGAACAGCTTCTATTTCCGCAACAGGAAAAGGAACTATTTGTAATATGGGTGCCGAAGTGGGAGCAACCACTTCTATTTTCCCGTTTGATGAAAAATCGGCCGAATACTTAAAAGCAACTGGTCGCAGCGTTATTGCTGAACTGGCTTTGCAAAACGCAGCACACCTACAGGCTGATGCCGAGGTGATTGCTAACCCCGAACTATACTACGATCGCCTGATTGAAATCAATTTGAGCGAACTGGAACCTTATATCAATGGCCCTTTTACGCCAGACTTGGCTTATCCAATTTCAGAATTTGCGAAAGCAGTGAAAGAAAAAGGCTATCCACAGGTGATGGAAGTGGGATTGATTGGTTCTTGTACCAATTCGTCGTACGAAGATTTGACCCGCGCAGCTTCTATCGTGAAGAAAGCGAAGGAAGATGGTTTGACCGTAAAAGCGCAATTCATTATCAATCCGGGTTCGGAATTGGTACGCTATACTGCCGATCGCGATGGTGTTTTGGCCGAGTTTGAATCGGTAGGAGGTATCGTTATGGCCAATGCTTGCGGCCCTTGTATTGGTCAATGGAAACGTGACGCCGAACCTTCGGATCGTCCAAATTCTATCATCACTTCGTTCAATCGCAACTTTGCTAAACGTGCCGATGGCAATCCAAATACGCACAACTTTATCAGCTCGCCAGAAGTGGTGGCTGCCATGACCATTGCCGGTGATTTGTGTTTTAATCCATTGACTGATACTTTGGTAAATGACAAAGGCGAACACATTAAACTTCAAGAACCAAGTGGATACGAATTGCCTCCAAAAGGTTATGACGTGAAAGATGCTGGTTATATTGCCCCTTCAAATGGTGGTGGCGAAATTAGTATTGACCCAGCTTCAAAACGTTTGCAGATTTTGCAACCTTTCACAGCTTGGGATGGTAAGGACTTGATAGAACAACCGTTGCTTATCAAAGCAAAAGGAAAATGTACCACCGACCACATTTCTATGGCGGGTCCTTGGTTGAAATTCCGTGGTCACATTGATAATATTTCTGATAATATGTTGATTGGAGCTGTGAATAGCTTCAACGACAAAACAAATACCGTGCTTGACCCACAAACGGGTGATTATCTTACTGTACCAGGATTGGCTCGTAAGTTTAAATCTCAACAAATTGGGTCGGTAGTAGTGGCCGAAGAAAATTACGGCGAAGGTTCGAGTCGCGAACATGCTGCTATGGAACCGCGTTTCTTGAATGTGAAGGCCATATTGGTAAAATCATTTGCCCGTATTCACGAAACGAATTTGAAGAAACAAGGTATGTTGGCTTTGACTTTTGTGGACAAAGACGATTACGAAAAAGTACAAGAACAAGATAAAATCAGTATCCTTGGACTGACCAATTTTGCACCAGATGAAAAACTGACTGTGAAATTGACGCATAAAGACGGTACAACCGATCAATTTGAAGTGGCGCATACTTACAACCAAGCTCAAATTGACTGGTTTAAAGCTGGAAGTGCTTTGAATGAAATGAAGAAAGACTAAGATTGGTCGCCAGACGCCAGACACCGGACACCAGACTCCAGACTCCAGACTGAAGACGAAGACTGACGACTGGAGACTGAAGACTGAAGACAGGAGACCGAAGACAAAAAAAATATATATAAACAACTTGGACTTTTGGTCCCTCCACGATAACTATCGGAATTGGGACAAGGAGTCATAAATATCTAAAAGCATGGAAAGAGATTATTTGATTTTTAAATTATCAGAAACAATAAAGACGACTACACGTATTGACAAAGAGTTATTTACTCAATTCAACGTGAAACGCGGTTTGCGTAATGATGATCACTCGGGAGTATTGGTTGGATTGACCAAAGTGGGTGATGTAGTGGGTTATGAAAAACTGCCTGAGGGTGGTTTGAAAGCTGTACCGGGTAAACTGATTTACAGAGGTATAGATGTTGAAGATTTAGTGCATGGTTTTGCCGCCGAAAACCGTTTGGGATTCGAAGAAACTGCATTTTTATTGCTTGCCGGTTATCAACCGGATGCTGAAGAGTTGAAGATATTCACTAAAATGCTTATTCAAGCCATGGCTTTGGAGCAAAAAGCAACCATGAATATTATTGACTTGGAAGGTCAAGACATTATGAATATCTTGGCGAGAAGCGTACTCGAATTGTACACTTTCGACAAAAAAGCGGATGACATTTCTCGCGATAACTTGATTCGTCAATCCATCGATTTGATTGCCAAATTCCCAACTATTGTGGCTTATGCCTACAATATCCTTCGCCACAGTCAACAAGGGCGCTCGTTACATATCCGTCACCCAAATGAAGATATGTCATTTGCAGAGAACTTCTTGTTCATGATGAAAGGGCCTAATAACTACACCGAATTGGATGTAAAAATATTAGACTTAACGCTTGTACTTCATGCCGATCACGGTGGTGGTAATAATTCAACTTTTGCCGTGCGTGTAGTAAGCTCAACACAAACAGATACTTATTCTGCTATTGCAGCTGGTATCGGTTCGTTGAAAGGACCTTTGCATGGTGGTGCCAATATCAAAGTGGTGGAAATGTTTGATCACTTGAAAGTAGCCATTAAAGACTGGACCAACATCAAAGAAATTGATGCTTATCTTCAAAAAATGTTGAACAAACAAGCTTATAACAAAAGCGGTTTGATTTATGGTATCGGTCATGCTGTTTATACAGTTTCTGATCCACGTGCCTTGTTGTTGAAAGAAATGGCGCGCGCCATGGCCATTGAAAAAGGGCTTGAAAAAGAATTCGCTTTCCTTGAGTTGCTTGACGAAAGGTCAGTAAATGCATTTATGACTTTCAAGGGTGAAGATATTGGCAAACAAGTATGTACCAATGTCGATTTCTACTCAGGATTTGTATATGAAGCCATTGGTTTGCCATGTGAAATTTTCACACCAATGTTCGCCATGTCACGTGTTACAGGATGGTCTGCACACCGCATTGAAGAATTGAACTTTGCCAGCAAACGTATCATTCGTCCAGCTTATAAAAACGTTGAAGAAAGAAAACCTTTCAAACCGATGAAGGATAGATGATCTTTTTGTCTCCGGTCGCCAGTCTCCGGTCTCCTGTCTCCGGACACCAGACCACAGACTTGTACTTCTGACTATTTTATTTAAGATGAAGACTGGTGTCCGTAGACCGAAGACAGACGACTTTTTATTAAAGATGAAGTTGAAGGAGTAGTCTGTAGTCTGTAGTCTGTAGACTGTAAACTGGCGACCGAAGACCGAAGACTTTTTATTAAAGATGAAGTTGAAGGAGAAGACCGTAGACTGGTGACTGGTGACAGACGACTTTTTTTTAAGATGAAGACTGGCGACCGTCGACTGTAGACTGGCGACTTATTAAAGCAAACGACTGTAGACTGGCGACCGTAGACCAGCGACTAAAAAGAGATGAGATGTTTTGAAGAGCTACGAGTTTGGCAAGAATCAAGGTTGTTGGTACAGTCAGTTTATGGAATGACTAAGAACTTGAAGGATTATGGGTTCAAAGACCAAATTCAGAGGGCAGCAATCTCAATAATGAATAATATTGCTGAAGGTTCAGAATCGGGTTCAGATAGATTATTTGTAAGGTATTTAAACATCGCACAAGGAAGTTGCAGTGAAGTGAAAAGTATGCTTTATTTGTGTGAAGATTTGGAGTATTGCAATAATGATTTGGCAAACGAACTAAGAAGTAAGACTAAAAACATAGCTTCTGCAATTCAAAAACTAACAGATTATTTAAAGAAATCAATAAAGGAAAGTCAAAAACCTCAAGTCTAAGTCAAAGTGATGATTAGCAACTTGGGATTGGAGACTTGGGACTGGTGACCGTAGACTGGTGACCGCAGACATAAAAAAACATGAAAATTAAAGTAACAAATCCAGTCGTAGAACTAGATGGAGATGAAATGACCAGAATTATCTGGTCATTTATCAAAGAACAATTGATCCTTCCTTATCTGGAACTGGATATCAAGTATTACGATTTAAGTATCGAGAACCGCGATTTGACGAATGATCAGGTAACTATTGATTCGGCAAACGCCATTTGTAAATACAATGTGGGTATCAAATGTGCCACCATTACGCCTGATGAAGATCGTGTGATTGAGTTTGGGTTGAAGAAAATGTGGAAATCGCCAAACGGAACCATCCGTAACATTATTGGTGGAACCGTTTTCCGTGAACCTATCGTGATGAGCAATGTGCCTCGCTACGTACAAGGTTGGACCAAGCCGATTGTGATTGGCCGTCATGCATTTGGAGATCAATACAAAGCAACCGATACCGTGATTAAAGGTAAGGGAACCTTGAAAATGACTTTTACCAACGAAGCTGGTGAAGTGAAAGAATGGGAAGTGTATAATTTCGAAGGCGACGGCGTGGCAATGGCCATGTACAATACCGACGATTCTATTTACGGTTTTGCACGTTCTTCATTTCAAGTGGCTTTGGATAAAAAATGGCCTTTGTACTTGTCAACCAAGAACACCATTTTGAAAGCTTATGATGGTCGCTTCAAGGATATTTTCCAGGAAGTGTACGAAAAAGAATTCCAGGCTGCTTACAAAGAAGCCGGTATCACTTACGAGCATCGCTTGATTGATGATATGGTGGCTTCGTGTATGAAGTGGAATGGCGGTTTCGTATGGGCTTGTAAAAACTACGATGGCGATGTTCAATCAGATACCGTGGCGCAAGGTTTCGGTTCATTGGGATTGATGTCGTCGGTATTGGTAACTCCAGATGGAAAAACGGTGGAAGCTGAAGCTGCTCACGGAACTGTGACCCGTCACTACCGTCAACACCAACAAGGCAAATCAACTTCTACCAATCCGATTGCTTCTATTTATGCATGGACACGTGGTTTGATGCACCGTGCCAAATTGGATAACAATGCTGAGTTGCTGAACTTCTGCGAAAAGCTGGAACAAGTTTGTATTGAAACAGTGGAAGCTGGTGAAATGACCAAAGACTTGGCGGTATTGATTCACGGTGACAATGTGACCAGTGAAAACTATTTGAGCACCGAAGATTTCTTGGCTGCCTTGAAACGCAATTTGGATGTGAAACTGGGGTAAAAGATTTGAAGATTTGAAGATTTGAAGATTCACATCAACTATTAATATATTAAAAGAGCTTGCTTCCGCAATGGATGCAAGCTCTTTTTGATTATAATAAAGTTTCGCGAATCTTATGCCAAATAAAAAAAGTCTCTATAACGTTTCAGGTGGGTAATCCATTATAACAAAATAAAAATAAAAGAATAGAACGCGGATTATGCGGATTTAGCTGATAAAAACGGATAAGAAAAAATACGGAAATAAATACGGATTATTCATGCAAAAGCATGAATGATAAGAGCATAATAGTCTGAAAATCATTTTGCCGAAGGTGAAATTTTAATCCGTTTTTTTAATCCGCTTTATCTGCGAGAATCCGCGTTCTATTCTTGTTTTACATTGGGGAATAATATGACATTATATTATTTATGTTTCTTTTATTTTATACCACTCTAAACGTTATAGAGCATAATCTTATCTCAATTTATTTTTCACGAAATGCGGACCGGCAATCTTTATAAAAAAGACCAACGAAAGCGCAACAGCTATTCCGCCAGCCATGTAGGCCAATGGTAATCCACCTTTCGAATCTGCCAACCAACCACCTGCCACTAATCCAATTCCAATTCCAATGTCCCAGCTGGTCATATACGTTGAACTGGCGGTTGCACGTCTGTTATTGGGAGCTAAATTTACAAATAGCGTGTTGTAGGCAGGAAAAATCATACCATAGCCAACTCCTAGCAACAGGGAAATGCTGTAGAATAAAATTACGACCAATAAATTGTTGTTTTGTATTTGATTGATTGAAGCTAGCGCAAAAAATGCGACTAAACAGATTGCAGTTCCATAGGCTATCACTGCTGTTAATTTGCCTTTATCTACCATTTTTCCACCTATAAGTCTGGAAACCGTGAGCCCAACTGCCATGAGCGTAAAGAAAATTCCAACGCCACTGTGAATGCCCAGTTCTTTTCCATAAATGGCAATATAGGTAACTACCATTCCGTACGGGATTCCCATCAACAACAAAGTCCATCCGGCATGAAATCCTTTGAATAAAAAGAATCTATCGAAAGCCATTGGTTGCTTCACGCTGCGGTCTGCCATGTTTTTCGATTTGATGGTTGCAGCAAATAATAAACCCAATAAACCAGTGCCAATGGCTGTGTAAAATATGACATCGTACGAATAATAATCGTGCATAAACAAGCTGGTCATTGGCCCCACTGCCATTGCCAAATTGTTGGCAACACCGAAATATCCCAAGCCTTCGCCACGACGTGAAGCTGGCATTATATCTACAATCAGGCTATTACCAGCCGTGGTTACAAATCCAAAAGTGAAGCCGTGCAGAATTCTATAGAACAAAAACATGCCAATAATATTGGCCAGCGGATAACCTACGAATGTGAGGACGAACAAGAAAAAGGCGACCAGGTAAATTGGTTTGCGGTTGAACATGTCGAGCACAAATCCGGCAAACGGACGAATGAGCAAGGCTGCAACGGTATAACTCGACAGAATAACTCCCACCAGCGATTTTGAAGTGTGGAATTTCTCCATTAAATATAATGGGAAAATTGGTACCAATAAATAGAAGGCGAAAAATAGCAGAAAGTTACCAACACATGCACTTACAAAGCTTTGTGTCCAGAGTTTATCTTTAGGTTGAATCATTTGATTTAGTTATGAATTACCTTTTCTGAAGTTTTAAACTTTGGAAAAGGTGAAATAGAAAAGTTTATTATTTTAAAATTGCAGCGGATATACGGTCGAAGAACGGGCTTTTTGACGAACAACTGATTGGAATTCCGTAAATGGAACTGCAACCCGGCATCAAGTCGAATTCCTGTGCCACCCGTCCCACCGAAAACATCACCCGACTGTCCACGCGATGGTCGGCAGCAACGGAGCAAGCCGAACCAATGGCAATGCCCACATCCACGGTATTGATGGCGCAGGGTACTTCGGGAAATTGATTTTTCGCTTCGCAAGTTTCAAAGCCGCAATAACCACAGTTCAGGGAATGCACTTTCTGTTTTGTGCCAATAAGAATGATGGCTTCGGAATGCAGAATATTCTCAGCATCGCGCAACACAAACTTTAAACCCGTTTTGGCACTATAATCAAGCATGGCTTTCGACAATAGTTCGATAGTTTCACCAGTAGCCATTGCCACTTCGATAATATCAAAACCCTTTCCTTTTGGCGCAGTGCGGGCGGCGGTCATCATTTCGTTGGCCACAATTAGGAGGCGCTCTATGCGGTTGGTACGTTCGTTTGTCAGCATAATGTCATTTGCAATTATTTCATCCGTCAGTGGACGGACAGGTATTACTATTTACAATTCAAAGAAATTAGAGCTTCATTCTATTTTATAAATTCATTCATTTTTTTCAGAATCAAATTATCTAATAATTTATTCGTAGCCACAATTTCTTTTCCCCACAGATAATCATTTCCACCTTTATAATCGGTTACTGTTCCACCGGCTTCCTTTACAATCACCGCTCCGGCAGCCACATCCCACGGTTTTAGGTCGTATTCCCAAAAAGCTTCGAAGCGACCACAAGCCACATAGGCCAAATCGGTGGCAGCAGATCCCAATCGTCGCACACCGCGAGCATTGGTCATGGTCCATTTCAGCATTTCCATGTACGCATCCAATTTGCTGAAATCGTTGTATGGAAAACCTGTCGCCAGCAAGGCATCATGAATGTTGGCACGATTGGAAACGTGAATCGGCTCATTATTCAGGTAGGCGCCACCATCTTTCCACGCATAAAAACATTCGTCGTGACCCACTTCATAAACCACACCTAACACCAGCTCTTCACCGTCCAACAATCCAATGCTGACGGCATATATAGGCAAACCTTGTATGTAATTTGTGGTGCCATCCAGCGGATCAATTACCCAATTGAAACGTTCGCCATGAATATCACTCGTGCCTTCTTCGCCAATAAAACCCGATTCTGGCAACAATATTTTCAGCTCCGCAATAATGCGTTTCTCCGATTCTTTGTCCACATAACTTACCAAGTCGTGCAGCCCTTTGGTTTCTATCATTGAAACATCGAAATTTTTGCGTTCTTCTGCCATGAATTTTCCTGCAGAGCGGGCAATTTCGCAAGTGGAGTGGGTGAGGTGTTGGAGCGTTGGGGTCATAATTTTATTTTTGAACTGCAAAGGTAGAGTATTTGGCTTAAAGCAAATTTAGTTTGGAGCTATTTTTGAAAATTACTTTTCAAAAGTGCAATTGTATTACAAACAAAAATCACACATTTCGTGCCGATTATGTGATTCTACTCACGGAATTGGCACGAAATGTGTGATTTTAGCCTTTTCTTGTCCAAGCTAAGACGGTCGGTTTATTTCAAATTTCTGAAATATCCTTTGTAGTTTTCTGTGTTCAAATCACTATTCGTAAATATCTCAAGAACAGTTGCTTTTTCCGATTCGAAAAAAGCATTCAGGCTAAGTATCAATTCTTCATCTTTATCGCACGTCAGATATTCTAAACCATAAGCTTCCACCAACGATTTTATTTTTACCTGATGCGGTGTAGTGAAAAAGTCCAAGCTGTTGGCCATTAATTCCTTGTCGCCAATAAAACGGAAGATATTACCACCATTGTTATTCATCACGATAATCTTTAGATTACTGCCAATGTAATTGTTCCACAAACCATTCGAGTCATAAATGAACGACAAGTCGCCGGTAAGAAAAATAGTGTTTTGCTTTGATGAATAGGCATATCCAGCAGCGGTCGACAAGCTGCCATCAATACCTGAAGTGCCCCGATTACAGAAGTAAGTCAAGTCGCTACGAGTTGGGAAAAGCTGCGTCCAGCGCACCGAAGTGCTATTGGCCAAATGAAGCTGCGTATTTGCTGGTGTCAATTTCAGCAGTTGTGTCACGGCGCTCATATCCGATAAAGGCGCATTCTCAACAAAAGCTTCATGCCTTTTGGCTATGAATTGATTTTGGTTTTGAAATACTTCAGAATAGTCGCTTTTCGTTTTGCCAAAAGGCATTTTGGCTAATATCTCAGTGGCAGAACCAGGAATAATAGTTGTCAGGCTTTTGTAAGTGTCAATGTAAGGCATTGAAGCTTCCAACTGCCATTGCTCCGACGGTTGATATTCTCTCAGATACAGTTTTATTTGTTTGCAAATAGAAGAGTGACCAATTGTAATCAGCAAATCGGGTTGGAAACGGGCTTTCTTATCTGGGGAAAGTGATGAGAAAAATGATTCTGGACGAGTGATAATTTTCTCTCCACTGATATTTGATAAATTTTCAGCAATAACCACCACATCGGGTTCGTCGGCCAATTGATTTGCCAATGCATTCAGTTGTTCATTTTTAGGATAAACCCCGAAAAGAATCAGCTTTTTAGCATTATTGGTCCACGAATTCTGCAAGATTTCCAAACTTTCTATTGTCGGAGAAACTACTGTGGCCAATGTTTTGATAATTTTTGGTTGGCTGTGTTTTTCTGGTAAAGCGGTATAAATAGGTTCGCGCAAAGGCACATTTATTTGTACCGGTCCTTGTGGATACGCCAAGGCCGTATCTATGGCTTGTGAAACTTGTCGGTCGCAAAAATCCAAGTCGGCAGAAACGACGGTTTCCACCGGCAAATCAAAACTTGCTTTTATGTAATTTCCAAAAATGTTCGATTGTCGAAGTGTTTGTCCATCAGCCTGGTCTATCATTTCAGAAGGGCGGTCGGCAGTAAAAACCAACAACGGTAGATTTTGATAATAGGCTTCCGCAATGGCAGGTGCAAAATTCAAAACCGCTGTCCCCGAAGTGCAAACCAATGCCACGGCCTCGCGATTGTGCTGCGCCATTCCGAGCGCAAAATAAGCTGCGGAACGTTCGTCGGTAATGCTCAAGCATTCCAATTCGGGATGTGCGGTGAATGCAAATATCAGCGGAGCATTGCGTGAACCAGGTGCAATAATCACCTTGCGTACACCATGCTGTGCGCAAATCTCAGGTATATTTTTAATTCCTTGTCGGAAATGTATCATCACATTTACTATTTAGTAATTTGATTTTAACTATCAACTATCAACTATCAACTGTTAACTGTTCATCACATTCATCAATGTCTTCATTTTATTATTCGTCTCTTCCCACTCTTTTTCAGCGTTGGACGAAGTCGTAATCCCGGCCCCACTGTAAAGCGCAAAGTGTTTTTCGAATAATTGCAGGCAGCGCAGATTCACAAACAAATTACTTTTGTTCTCAATATTGATTGGACCTAAATATCCAGTATAATATGCCCTGTCGTATTTTTCGTTTGCCAAAATAAAATTCCGCGCCTCGGTTTTTGGTAATCCTCCTACTGAAGGTGTTGGATGCATCGTGTTTATGAAATCGTCCAAATGGTTTTTTAATTCAGAAAGCTCAAATTCAAAGCTCGTTTTGAGATGAATCAGATTGGCAGCTTGATAATTTTCAGGACCTTTTTTGATGTAATTATTTATGTGCAGCGACATTAAGGATTGTTCTACAAAATTTGTGACAATACCTTGTTCCTCAATTTCTTTCGGGCTCCAATTGTAGCTTTCAATATCATCAGCTGTTTCCAATTGAGTGCCGGCAAGCGATACCGTTTTTACTCTCTCATTTTCTATCACCAAAAATGGTTCAGGAGTTGCGCCCATCCAAACTCCCACTTCCGGCAACTGAATCATATAAACAAAAGCATGTGGATAGATTGCACACAGTTTTTGGTAAAAAGTACTAGCATCAAAATCAGTACTTAATTCCTCCAACCTGACGCGTGACAAGACTACTTTGTTGAATTTACCTTCCGTCATTTCCACTTTGGCCAGATTTACTTGCTGAATGAAATCTTCGGAGTGTGTGCTGGAAATAGCAAATTTTGTAGCTTGTTTGGTTTCTAAAAACCTAAAATTCAATGCTAGTTTTTGAAGGAAATCTTGTTCTATATTATTAGTATCAAATATATTATCAGGTTTTAATAAATACGCACCATGTTTCTCCGTTTCAAAAAAAGGGGCAACCACAAAGCCACTTTTCATATCCATGTTTTGGAGTGAATCAATTCGCTCTGGCATAGAAGAATGCTGAACCAAAGTCGTAATTTCTGATTGTAGCGGCAGGCGGTACGAAGCAAAAGGGATATTTTGTTTCAAACAAACCGTTTGTAATTGGTTTAATGGAAGATATGTAGGGTCTGAAAATGTCATCAATATACTTCTAACTTATTTGTTTCAAAACAAAATTTATTTTTTTGATTAAGGAGAATGGACAAACTTAGTCCACTATAGGTGCAAGGGGTTTTATTGGAATAATTCGATTTGTAAGCCTGCAAAGCGATATAAGTGTACCTTTTTGGTCTATAACCCGTATTTCCCATACATGTGAACTTTTCCCTTGATGTACAATTTTTGCTTCTGCCAAAACATATTCTTCGGTAGTAGTTCCAACATGGCTGCCACTGATTTCAACACCAAGTACTGCATAATGTTTAGGGTCAACCAACATCATGGAACCCGCACTTCCAGCCGTTTCGGCCAGCGCCATTGTTGCACCGCCATGTAATCGCTTCATGGGTTGAATGGTCCGTTTGTCAACAGGCATGCGGGCAATAATGAAACCTTTGGATGCTTCGATAAACTCGATTCCCAAATGTTCAATCATTGTATTTTTACATATTTTGTTAAGCTCTTCGATGCTAAGTAGATGTGGCATATATTATTCCGATTCAAAATTTATTCATTCGTGAAAGAGTACTTTCTGGTATTAAATAAATATCCAGCCTGCAAAGATAATAAATTATCTAAATAACTGAATAGTAAATATGTAAATCGTAAATTCTTATTTACCAGCTATATTTTACTTTCAAATACACATTCCGTCCAGGTTCCAAGTACATTTTTCCACTCAGTCGCGTCGAAGTAAGATGATTATAATAAGCAGTGTTAAGTAGGTTGTCTACACCAGCAAACAGTTGTAAATAGGTTTTGTTCAAATCAAATTTCGCCGATTGAACATTGAAGTTAAAGATGATATGACCATTGGTTGGTGTTTCTGTTTTGGCTACTTCAGCTTGTCGTGCTGCCCACATTGCGGAAACTGATGCTTGGAATAGCTTTTTTGAAAAATAATTCAAGGACATAAAGCCATGCAATGGTGGTATTTGCGGTAAAAAGCCGGGTGAATCAATATCTTTTCCACGGGTATAGGAAGCGTTGGAGATGATTGAAAATGTATGATTAACAAACCATTTTAATTCCAATTCACTGCCAATAAAGTAGGCTTTGCTTACATTTTTATTCTCGTAAATTAATGGTAGAGTTGACGTTTGAACTTCGGTAATCAAGTCGAATAAATAATTTGCAAACACATCGGTTTTAATTGAGATGTTATTGCCCGACAAAACATAACTCAAGTTTGAAAACCATCCTTTTTCAGGTTTCAGTTGCGAATTTCCTTTGTGAATGCCACTCCCGAGGTCTATATATTTGAATCGCTCCTCCAAAGAAGCCGCTCTGTATGAATTGGCCAACATAATACTCAAACGTTGATTTTTTGCAGGATAATAATTCAAGTCAACATGTGCCGAATACGCCAAATCGATATGATTTTCTGGCAAAAAAGCAACTTTTCGGATACTATAATCCAATGTGTATTTACTGTTATCCGGGAGGTACATTGAATTTTCATCTTTTCGTTGATACCAAGGATTGAATGCCGTATCATTGGAGAGTTTGATATAATCGAGTCTTAATCCGCCATTCAACTCCCATTTTCCGGGATCAATTTTCCAATTATATTGTCCAAATACGCCCATGTCTAACATGTCTGATACGGGAGTAGGTTGTGTAGCTACAAAATTCGAATATACTTCATCAGCTACAATGGAATCTTTAACTGTTAGGCGTATAGTCTTTGAATTTCGGTTACAAATTTCGGCACCTACTATCATTGTATTGTAATCATTGAAATATAAATTGGCAGTTCCTTTCAAACCGGTGGAAGTGTTTTTACTAGATGGTAAAACTACTTTTGTTGGGTTCATTCTGTTTTCCACATCGCGCGAAATGTATTGAGTGTTGGCTTTGAATCGCAATTCTTTTAGTACATCACTTATGTCGCTAAAAACATACTCGCCACTCAATTGATTGCGTACAATTCCAGAATATCTGACGGAAGCTGAGGCTGGAAAAAGTTTGCTGCCAGGTAATCCTACGTTCCATGCTTCAAAATGATTATAAGTGGCAAGAAATTCTTGATTATCACCGTACTTAATACCACCTTTTATACCATATGAAGCATCATTAAACTGACTGTTGATTAATTTTCCCTGGGGAGTTTGCATGTTTTGTGCGGTGCGATAGCTTCCCGTCAATCCCAAATACCATTGATTGGTAGTGAATTGGATATTGGCGCTGTTTGCCCAAAGACCATTGGCAGAATTGAATTCGGTACCGATTTTTCCATTTGTTTGAAAAGTCGGACTATAAGATGGAAGTTCCGAAACAAAATTGACAATTCCACCCATTGCACCAGTTCCGTAAAGCACCGAACTTGCTCCTTTTATCACTTCAATATTGTTTAAACTGCTCATGTCAACAGTTGACAAGGCACCCGCGATATCAGTGGCTGTTTGAATTCTGTCGCCATCTACCATAAATAGTAGTCGTTGTTCTGAAAACCCTCTAATGTTTACTGAAGTGGCCCAAATGCCATCACGTGACATTGAAATGCCAGTTTCCCGTTGTAACGCATCAGCAGGAGTGAGGAATGTGGTTTGTTGCAATGCAGCAGAATCGACAATTACCATTGGCAATGTGAGCATTTTCGATAAATTTCCATAAACGGTGACTTCTTTTATCTCTTTTTGTAATGTAGAATCATTGGTTGATTCCAAAATTCTAGCTTGAGAATAAACAGAAAATCCCAAAAGAATTGTAAGCAATACTGACTTCATAGTTTTCAGTGTGTTTTAAAACAATTAAAACGCTGTAAATCAAAATGAATAAACTTAATAGACAACGTATTGGCTATTATATTTCTTTACTAATCAGCTCTTTGTCTTGTTGTTTTGATATTATTGGTTCTTTCAGATAAGCTGCTCTAAATTCAACCACTCCATAGAATTTTCGTGTTATCTGTTGATAGGACAGAATACTAAAATAATAAAATAGAACTGCGGATGCCAGTCCAGCAATTACGTCAATTGCATAATGAGCTTGAATATAGATGGTTGCAGCAACTAATAAAATGTAAAAAGGTGATAAGATTCCAAGTAAAATATAACGACGGTTGCTTAAAACTAAAATCATTACTAGTGTAGATAGTCCAACATGTGAACTTGGAAAAGCTGCAGTTGGTTTCTCGCCAAGTTGTTGTGTTTTCTCAACCAATTGATTGAAAAAACCTATGTGCCCGTCGGATGATAAAAGTGCTTCGTTGGTATTAAAATACATCCTTATATTTGGGAATGTAGCCGTGCTAACATTCTCCATGCCAATGGCTTTGAAATAGTACTGTGGCCCTGCAGTAGGGAAAATTATAAATATAAGATAATAGCAGAAGAAAGTGAAAACCACCGCAAAAGTAAAGAATTTGAAGTATTTACGATTAAAGAAATAAAAGTAAAAGCTGGAACAGATAATCATTGGGTAATATGAAAAATATCCCATATTCATCAATTCATTCAACCATTGTTGTGGGTAAAGTTGACAAAACTCGATGGCGGGTTGGCAACCAAAAATCATTTGTTCCCATCGTGCTAGCAAAAAGTCGAAATTCGGCAATATGCGATTGATCTCAAATGTTTCTGGATACCAATAGGATAGCATTGATCCTATAAATGCAAATCTAAGAAAACGAATAATAGACCAATTTTTGATTGAATTGATATAAGTAAGTGTCGAAATTGTGGAAATGATTAATAATCTATTAATCAGCAACTGATTGGCATTTGGTAGCTGAGGAAACAGATAAAAAATAATCAAAGAAGTCAGCAATATATACAGAAAAGTTATTTTTTCAATTGCCAGGAAATGCATCGAACGAATCATTTTTAGTTTAGGTTTTATTGAGTTTTCTATGTTTTGGTAAGTAATAACTTAACAGCATTATGCTTAGGGATTACGAAGGTAGTATTTTTTTTGGAAACATCAATGTTTATTTGAGTCCAAATATCTCGTATTTTATATCTTTGTTTTCGGGAATCAATTGTTCTATTAAATACAGCGTCTGTAGCCAAAAACTCATCCCAATTTATAGCAAAGGTATTCGTTTTCTGACTTCGATTTAGCAATGTTATGGCCCATGCACAGTTATCAAGTGGCTTAAGCCATAATTCTATACTATCTTTCGCATTGTATTTAAAACCTTGAATGCCCAATTTATCTTGGTCATTTTGCGAATACTGTCTTCATTATGAGTCTATTAAATTTTCAGATTCATTTTGACTTTATGTAATTTTCAACGTTATAAGTATAGCTGCAATAATATCAAGATTTATCCAGAATCAAGCATTTAGAGTGAAAAAACATTCCCATTGCTCTCTTGGAAAAAAAGATTCATATTGGTTTAAGTTTGATCCTAATTTAGAATATATCAGATTTCGTTTTTAAGTATTATGTCAATGTTGAAAACTTCTAATTAATAGTTTGTTTTTGTTCAAAAAGAAACTGATTTGTATAAAAAAACCAATTTCCAAAGAATTGTGCAAAGTTACGTCAATAAAACTGATTAACGATATATTGAGACCAACCAATATCTTCTTTTTACAGTAGATAATATTTAATATTAAAATAACAGTATATTAATACTTAAAGTATGCTGCGCTGTTTTTTTTTTCAATACTCAGATCCTATGAAGTATCTAATTGGTTATTATTTTGTTTCAACTTTAACTGTGAAATTTCGGATTAAACCAAAACTTAAAAATGAAAACATTTGTATCTTTTGCTCGGTGTATTGATAATCCCCAATTGGATAAAAAGAAAAATTCATTGAATTTATATAAAGACTAAAGTTCATCGCCTTTGTATTCTAATAATTATATCGTATTTTTGTAGCCTATATAAAGGAAAAACAGATTATAATGATTAAAAGAATTTTATTTACAATAAGTATTTTATTGACTTACCACTCAGCATTTTCTTGTACTAATTTTTTGGTAGGAAAAGCCGCTACACTTGATGGTTCCACATTAATAAGTTATTCTGCAGATTCGTATTTTCTGTTTGGTGCGTTATATCGTTATCCAGCAGCTACTTATCCAGCTGGTAGTTTCTTAATTGTCAATGACTGGGATTCAGGAAAATATCTCGGGAAAATATCTCAAGTTGAAAAAACCTTTTCGGTAATCGGGAATATCAACGAAAACCAAGTCAGCATTGGAGAAACGACTTATGGTGGACGACCAGAATTAGTTGATACTACCGCCATTATGGATTATGGCAGTCTTATATACATTGCTTTGCAACGATCACGCAATGCGCGTGAAGCCATAAAAGTGATGACTGATTTGGTGGCAGAATATGGTTATTACAGTGAGGGTGAGTCGTTTTCGATTGCTGATCCCAACGAGGTTTGGATTATGGAAATGATTGGAAAAGGCCGAAATAACAAAGGAGCTGTTTGGGTAGCACAGCGCATACCAGATGATTGTGTGTCGGCTCATGCCAACCAAGCTCGAATTACCACCTTTCCATTCGACGACAAAAATAATTGTTTGTATTCTGAAGATGTGGTAGCTTTTGCAAGAGAAAAGGGCTATTTTAAAGGCAAAAACAAGGATTTTAGTTTTTCGGACACTTACGCTCCCCTCGATTATGGTGCATTGCGATTTTGCGAAGCCCGGGTGTGGTCATTGTTTCGTAAGCTTGACCCAGCAATGGAAAAGTATATTAGCTACGTGAAAGGCGAAACAACTACCAGAATGCCACTCTGGGTGAAACCGACCTTCAAACTCTCGGCGCAAAACATCAAAAATTATATGCGTGACCAATATGAAGGAACCGAATTTGATATGACAAAGGGTTTGGCAGCTGGAGCTTACGGAAGTAAACTGAGATGCAGTCCGCTCACATATAAAGTAGATAGCGTAGAATATGGCCATGAGCGCCCAACGGCAACACAACAAACTGGTTTTACTTTTGTGGCTCAAATGCGCAACTGGCTGCCAAATTATATTGGCGGAATATTGTGGTTTGGAATGGACGATGCAGCTAATAGTCTCTATGTACCAATGTATTGTGGTATCAATAGCGTTCCTGAATGTTACCGATTGGGCAATGGCACTTTGCTTGAATACTCTTCCACATCCGCATTTTGGACCTATAATTGGGTTTCAAATTATGCTTACAGCAAATACTCGTATATGGTGCAGGACATTAAAAAAGTACAATCCAAATGGGAAAATGATTTCAATTCACTAGTTCCAGCCATGGACAAAGTGGCCATAGGAATGACAGAAACTGATGCCCGGGTGTTTCTAACTAATTTCAGTAATGCACAAGCAGAAAATTCAACATTGGCGTGGAAAAAGTTAGGAGAATACTTGCTAGTCAAATATATGGATGGCAATATCAAAAAGGAAAAAGACGGTAAGTTTCTTCAAAATGAAAGTAGCATTCCACCAAGCATTATTCGTGCAGGTTATCCCGAAGTGTTTCTGCGTAAAATGGTAAAAGAAAATCCTGGAACGAGGGTTTTGTCTGAAGAAGAACTAAAAAATAGGAAATAAGAAAATTAAGACGTAATAAAAAATGCCAGTTTCTATAAAAGAAACTGGCGTTTTTTGTGAAATAGAACTTTCTATAATAGCTTCCAGCCCAGTGAGATTACAAAGGTACTAGCCGGGATTTTATCAATATTTAAATCTTTAATTTGAGTTTGGTACATATCTCCTATCAAATTATAACGTGCATCCAATGTGAATTTTAGGATGTCAATTCCCAAACCAGCCTCTAAACCCAATTGAGCAGCCTTGATATCTTTTACTAAATCTTCTTGTTTAACTGTACCACCTGTCAAATTTTTAAATTCAAGCGTTGAACCTGCATTGAATCTGAGCTTAGGACCTGCGAAAACGCGTAGGTTTGCCACTTTTAAATCTAATACTTTATATCCTAAAAGTAATGGAACATCAACCGTGCTGATAGTTACGAATTTATCATAGGTTACGTCGTTGTTAGCCGCATCTTTCATTGATACTTTGTAATCTTTTTTGCCCATAGCGTACAATAATTCGGGCTGTACATAAATAGCACCAAAACCTAAACGGGCAAAAACACCAGCATGAAAATTATTACTCAACTCAGCATTTACCGTCTTTACATTGTAATCACCTGTTTTAATGAGGTCAAGATTAGTTGTTGATAACGATGAAGTATAACCTGCTTTAACTCCAAAATCGATTTGGGCAAAAGCTGTTGAAACAGAAAGCAGTAGTACTGCTGCAAAAATAATCTTTTTCATAAATACTTTTTTTTAGAAATAGTTTTGTTATTTACTTGAAAACACTTATTAAACGTATTTGGGGCCAAATTGTTGTAAATTTGAGTTTTATTGGTTGATAATTAAAAAGTTACCCACATTGGATTGTGAATTTTTATTTTGGTACTATCAAATTTAAAATCATTTTTATCAGGCACTTGTATCATGTATTCTTTAGAGCTTAAATTTGTCAATTTTCTGTCTCTCAGCCAGATATTGAAATCTTTTAGTTGGTAATAGCTGATGCCATATTTTGCTGCCCAAGTTGTCCAATTGCCAATGCTGTCATTTACAACTACGTTTTTGGTTTTAATGCTTGGGTAAAATTCATCTCTTTGCAGCTGAAATCCAAATTTGGAAGGGTTTTCCAAAAATTGCTTAACTGCTAGTATTCTAAATACATATCGACTCGTTTCTGCTGTTAATAGCAAATCAAATGATTCATCCACTTGCTGTTTGTCAAGTTCTTCGGAAATGCGCCCCATGCCACCGTTGTACGAAGCGGCCACTGTAGCCCAGTTTTTGTACTTATTGTAGGCACTTTTAAGATACTTGCACGCTGCCAAAGTTGCTTTTTCTATGTGATAGCGTTCGTCCACTTCTTCATTCACTTCCAATCCAAATTGCTGGGCAGTTTTTGGCATCAATTGCCATAATCCAGCTGCTTGCATGGGTGATAAGGCACGTGGATCCAGTGAACTTTCAATCACTGCCAGGTATTTAAAATCGGTAGGAATACCATTTTGTATGAGTATCGGTTCTATAATTGGGAAATACCGATTTGCTCTTTTGATAAGTAATGTGCTGGTTGAGTGGCCGTAGGCAATTATTAATTGTTCTCTGTCAAATCGTTCGCGCATATCGTATCGTTCCAGCGAAATTGATTTGTCGGCAAATTCTACTTCTTTGGGAATTGGAAATGAAGTTGTGGGCTGAATACCCATACAAGATTGCCAAAAGGCAATAAATAGAAACAGAATGATTTTTATTCGCATAAAATTTTTCTTTCAAAGTTTGAAAATTTAGGTATTTTCAATTTGCAAAGATAGCACACTATTTTAATTTTTGTGACGAAAAAACTAAAAATTGTAACTTATTAGCACCGATTTCAAAAGTGGATATTTAATTTCTATATCTTTGTAGTCGGTTTTTATTAAAGTGAAAAAACTTTGTAGCAATCATTAATATACAAAGGCAGTCATTTGACATAATTGACGGTTCACGCATAAAAATATCTGATTTTTTTATTTCAGCAAAAACACCTACAATGAAACGAGCTATTTTCCCTGGAACTTTTGATCCATTTACCATTGGTCATTACAGTATTGTGCAACGAGGATTGTCTTTTTTCGATGAAATAGTAATTGGTATTGGGTTCAATCAATCAAAACAGACCCTTTTTTCCATCGAAAAACGTTTGGATATTATCAATCAAGCTTTTGAACATGAGCCCCGAGTTAAAGTGGCTACATACAATAGTTTAACAGTCGATTTTGCACTTTCTGTAAACGCAGACTTTGTATTGCGTGGTTTACGGTCAGTTGGCGATTTCGAATATGAACGTACTATCGCTGATTCAAATAGAAAACTTACTGGTATCGAAACTGTTATACTTTTTACCGAATCGCAATATTCATATATTTCATCTACTGTTACCAGAGATTTAATTTCTTATGGCAAAGATATTTCTTCTTTTTTGCCTCCAAACGTAAAAATTTAAATATCCCCACATAATCCATTTACATGAAAAAAGCCCTGTATTTTTCAATGTTCTTCATTAGCATTTGTACTACTGTTTTTGCCGCTCCCAAAACCGAACAACGAAGTTTTAGGATTAGCAAAAACCTGAGTATTTTCAATACATTGTTTCGTGAGCTTGATTTGTTTTACGTTGATACACTCAATTACGACAAAATTGTTAAGAATTCGATTGACAACATGCTTATTAAATTGGATCCTTACACCGTTTATATGCCCGAGGAGGAAACAGATGATTTGAAATTTATGACCACTGGCGAATATGCCGGCATTGGGGCGATGATCATGAAAAAGGATAAGGACATTTACATTTCTGAACCTTACCAAGGAATGCCGGCGCAGCGAAATGATTTGCGCGCCGGAGATATTATTGTGGAAATTGATGGAAAGAAAACAGAAGGTATGTCGGTGAGCGATGTGAGTGCGCGCCTTAAAGGCACTCCAAATACAATCATTCACTTGAAAATAAAACGATTGGGCGAAAAGAAACTGCTCGATAAAGAATTTATGCGCGAGAAGATTCAAGTAAATCCGGTGGGATATTCTGCCGAGGTGGTTGACAAAGTGGGTTATGTATTGCTCAACGAATTTACAGATCGTGCAGCTTTGGAGCTCAGATCGGCAGTAAATGAATTGATCAAACAACATCAAATTGAGTCGTTGGTATTGGATATTCGCAACAATGGCGGCGGATTGATTGATGAAGCCGTCAAAATTATTGGTTATTTTGTGCCAAAAGGAACCGAAGTGGTAACCACAAAAGGAAAAAACAAAGATGCCGATAGAACCTACAAAACACCAATTGAGCCGATTTATCCACAAATGAGATTGACGGTTCTTACCAATCGTTCTTCAGCTTCTGCTTCCGAAATTTTGGCTGGATCTATTCAAGATTTGGATAGAGGCGTAATTATCGGTGAACGTACTTTTGGTAAAGGTTTGGTGCAGAATATCCGTCCGGTGGGGTATGGTGGACATTTAAAGGTGACCACTGCAAAGTACTATATCCCAAGTGGTAGATGTATTCAGGCCCTCGATTATAGTCATAGAAATGAGGATGGAAGCGTGGGTCGCGTTCCTGATAGTTTGACAACCGAATTCAGTACTTCCAATGGCAGAAAAGTGCGTGATGGTGGTGGAATAGTTCCTGATACGCTCACGGTAGACGAACGGAAATTGAATATTGCTTATTATATTTACGCTCAGAATCTTTATTTTGATTTTGCCACGCAATATGTTCAAAAACACCCAACAATTGATACACCTGACAAATTTGCATTGTCGGATGAAGATTATAAGTTTTTCACTGATTATCTGCTCGAAAAGAAATTTACCTACACTTCGCAAACCGAGAAATATTTCAATGAATTGCAGGAAACTTCCCATTTAGAGGGAATGGATTCTATTGCCAAAACTGAATTTGCGGCATTGAAAGCCAAATTAATACCTGATATTACTAAAAGTTTGACTGAAAACAAAAAAGACATTGCAGATTTGCTAAGTCTGGAAATTATCAAACGCTATTATTTTCAAAAGGGTGAAATTCAATATTCATTGCGTACGGATGAAAATCTAAAAATTGCCCTTGGTATACTGAAACCCGACGGTGGTTATTTGAAAATACTGACAAAAAAGAAATAACAAAGTATTAAAACACACAACTGATTTTAACGTCATTCATTATCTTAATCCCCCAAGAAAACACACTGTTTTCTTGGGGGATTGTTCATATTAATAGTTCAATGTATGTATCATCTTTTAATACGCCTACTACTTTTGGCGTATACAAAAAATCAATTAATCTTCATCATATCATCATTTTTCTCATTACCTTCATTTTTACCTCATATTTTATTAGCATTATTGCCCATAGAATCTAAGGTTTACACCCATCTTTTTTAGGGTTAAACTTAGTATATGTCATGATATTAGCTCCTATCTTTATACACCCAAAATTATACTCTAAAAATGAATTTAGGACTAACTACTATGATTTTATTGCATTAACGGTTTTGAAGTAAAAAGCTTTTAGATGTATTTTTTTTATTTTAGTGTATATATCACAAATACAGATCATTGGAACAAAAAACCTAATCGAATTTACATGGAAAATTTAATAAATAGAGTCTCGGACTTTTCCATTCGAGACAAAATGGAAAAAATACAGAAAATTAAAACCCTACTAGCTACTGTTTTGCCAGAAAACGAAATTGTTACGCTAATGAATGAGTTTGAGATGTGTATTTTAGAACTAGATGCGCAGAAAGAAGAACTGATAAAAGCAAAAGATGAAGCATCAAAGAATTTAAAGAAATATGAAGAAATATATGAGTCGGCACCAATTGGTTATTTTACTATGAATAGATTGGGTGAAATTCAAGATATCAATTTTAATGGTGCAGAAATGCTGGGAAGTAGCAAATTGAAATTACTAAACTCAAACTTTGGCATTTTTGTTTGCAATAATACTTTAACTGTTTACAATCAATTTCTCGAAAATGTTTTTAAAAGCCAAACCAAAGAGATTTGTGAGTTTAGCATTTTATCCAATAAAAAAGATGTCCATATTTATCTTTCTGCAATAGTATCTGAAAATAGGGAAGAATGTCTTGTTGCAATGGTTGACATTACAAATCGTGTAAAAGCAGAGGAGGCACTTCGGAAAAGTGAACTTAGATATAGTAGCTTGTTTAACAGTATCGAAACAGGAATTGTTGTTCATGCACCAGGTACGGAGGTTTTATTGAGTAATCCCAAGTCTTCGGAATTATTGGGGTTAAGCTCCGATCAGATGAAAGGAAAAATAGCTATTGATCCTGAATGGAAGTTTGTAAATGAAAATAATGAAATACTAGCAATTGAAGAGTATCCTGTAAATCGGGTTGTCCGTGAAAAAATGCCTTTTAAGAATCAAATACTTGGTATTTGTCAACCGAGCAAGAAAGATGTAGTTTGGGTAATGGTAAATGGTTTCTCTTTGATGAATAATCTTGGTGAAATAACCGAAATAGTAATTAGTTTCAACGATATTACTGAGCGTAAGCAAGCCGAGGAAAAGATTCATCAGCTCAATGAAGAGTTGGAGCAGCGGGTAATTGAGCGTACCCTACAGTTGGAATCTGCCAATATACAACTTGCTTTTGAAAATTCAGAAAAATCAAAACGGACGGAGGAATTAGCTGTCATCAACAAAGAATTAGAAACTTTCTTTTATTCTGTTTCTCACGATTTGCGTGCGCCATTGCGCCATATCATTGGTTTTACGGATTTGTTGTTTAAAGAGACAGAAACTAAATTATCTGAAGATGGACAACATTATTTGAGTATAATAATTGATGCTGCAAAAAAAATGGGATTATTAATTGATGATTTACTTAATTTTTCGAAAACTAGTCGTTCGGAATTAAGAAAGGCACCAATTAATATGAATACAATAATCGATAATGCCAAGATTCAAATTCAATATCCAAAAAGTCAAGCCAAAATTAATTGGCAAATCTCTAAATTTCCAATCGTCATGGGCGATTATAATTTATTGCTTTTGGTGTGGGTGAATTTGCTGGATAATGCTTTAAAATACAGCCGTAAACAAGAAGAGATTGTTATAAAAATTAATTTTGAAGAAGATTCGAAAGAAACAATTTTCAGTGTGACTGATAACGGAGTTGGTTTTGATATGCAATATGCCGGAAAGCTTTTTGGATTGTTTCAGCGACTGCATTCTTCGTCCGAATTCGAAGGAACAGGCATTGGACTAGCCAATGTTCAACGAATTATTGCCAAACATGGTGGACGAACCTGGGCCAAAGCAGAAATTGATAAAGGTGCTACATTCTATTTTTCATTACCAAAAAATTAAGGAGGAATAAACCATGAAAGAATTTAGAACCATCTTACTGGCGGATGACAATTCAAACGATGTAGAACTTACATTGTTGGCATTGGCCGAAAAAGGACTTGCCAACAGGGTAGTAGTTGTTTCAGATGGAGTGGAAGTACTCGATTTTCTTCGATGCCAAGGAAAATTTAAAGACCGCGTTAATGAGCTTCCAGCAGTTATTCTGCTAGATGTGAAAATGCCGCGCATGGATGGACTCGAGGTGTTGGAGCAAATTCGGAAAGATCCTGCATTTAAACTTATTCCTGTAGTTATGCTTTCCTCTTCTCGAGAGGAGCTTGACTTCCAAAAATCATATTCACTTGGTGTAAACGGATATGTGGTGAAACCCGTGGAAATACAAAATTTCATTGAGGCTGTAGCGCATATTGGGATGTTTTGGGCATTGATAAATGAGCTGCCGCCGACCCCCCCCCCACCCAAATGAAAGCTCCTATAAAAGTCGGAAAATGAGTCCGTAAGCTTATGAGTAGTTGAAAAAAGTACTGTAAATTAATTAGATGAAGCTGTAATTATTTGAGACTATGATTTTTTTGATTGAAATTTATAATAAAAGAAATATAAATTCTTTGAAGGTAAATATATCAATAGGAGATAACTAACATGAAAAAAGTAACTATTTCCGAAAGAATTTTGAATGTCCTGTCGCTGGAGGATTCAATCCCTGACTTTGAAATTCTGCGTGAGCAAATTAAAAGCTCTGAATATCATTTGAATATGACGCGTGTAGACACGGAGTCGGACTTTACATCTGCATTGCAGAATAATAAATATGACATTATTTTGAGTGATTTCAAATTGCCGGGTTTTGACGCGTTTGGAGCATTAAGGATTGCGAATGAATTTTGCCCAGAAACGCCAGTTATTTGTATTTCAGGAAATATTGGTGAAGAAACTGCCATTGAATTAATCAAGAATGGTGCGGTTGACTATATTTTGAAAGACAGACCTGGACGATTAATAATGGCAATAAAACGGGCGTTGGATGAAGCCAATGAAAAGAAAATACGAAAACAAGCGGAACGTGCTTTACATGAAAATGAAACTAGGCTCAATAATTTAATTATGAACCTACCCGGATATATGTATAGATGCAAAAACGACCCTAACTGGACCATGATGTATATAAGTGGTGGATGCGAAGCCATTACCGGATATAAGCCCGAAGAATTTACGGAACTCAAAATTGTATTCAACGACCTTGTTCATGCCGACTACAAAGATTTTTTGTGGACGCAATTTCAAATGGATCAAAGCCAGCAAAAGGTTTTTGAACAAGAATATCCTATTATTACCAAACACGGAGAACCAAGATGGATTTGGGAGCGTGGGAGAATGGTTTTTGATGACGAAAACAACCCACTTTATATCGAAGGTTTTATTACTGATATTACAGAACGAAAACAATTGGAAGATGAATTGGCTGAACATCATGCCACCTTGACTGCTATTCTTGAAAGTGCTAATGTACCTGTTTTCTCTCTCGATACCAATTATTGTTACACTACATTTAATACTGTTCATTGCACCTTCATGAAAGAACTTTATGGTGCTGAAATTGAGATTGGTCATAGTCTTTTGGATTATATAAATGTACATGAAGATAGAGAAACTGCTAAAAGGAACATCGATAGGGCATTGCAGGGTGAACATTTTGTAGAGTCTGACTATTCAGGTGACCTTGGTTTGAAAAGGGTATTTTTCGAAATTTCGCATAATCCCATATTAGACTCAAACAATAAGATTATTGGTGTTTCGGTGTTTGCCCATGATATTTCTTATCGTAAACAAATGGAATTGCTATTATTGCGTAATATGAAGTTTATCGAGAAGTTAATGAAATCAATACCAATACCAGTTTTTTATAAAGACTCAAATGCACTTTATTTGGGATGTAATGATGCCTTTACAGAACATTCGGGTTTCAAGGAGGAATTTATTAAAGGTAAATCGATGATGGATTTGTGGCCTGGAGAGCAATCAGCTATTTTTCATCAAAAAGATTTGGAAACTTTGGCGGGTCAAAATCATTTGACGTATGAAGCCACTATTTTGGATAAAGATAATAAAACCAGGGAAGCCATTTATTTTAAAAACGTGTATTATGACGAGAACGGTAAAGCAGCTGGGTTGATAGGGGCTTTTATAGACATTACTGACCGAAAACAAATAGAAAATGAGTTGCGTGAGAGTGAAAATACTTTGATAAACGCACAAAAAATTGCAAATCTGGGTGTATACAAGTCTGATATTCTAAATAATACATGGGTTTGTTCTGATATCCTGAATGAGATTTTTGGCATTAGCGATAAGAAAATTAAACCTCAGGAGACTTGGATATCTTTAATTCACCCCGATTGGAAACAGAAAATAATGGATTATTACTTGATTGATGTGTTGCAAAATAATGTCAAATTTGATATAGAGTATAAAATAATCAGAGCAAATGATAAATCAGAACGGTGGGTCCATGGAATAGGTGAGTTGATATATAATTCTGAAAATCAACCTATCAGTTTGATTGGCACAATTCAGGACATTACCCAGCGGAAAGAAGCCGAAGCGCAAATAATTCGAAATCTTAAATTTACCGAAGCGTTATTGAAATCAATTCCAATTCCTGTTTATTTTAAAGATGTAAATGCACTTTACATAGGTTGTAACAATGCTTTTAGCGAACATTCGGGTTTTGCAGAAGAATACATTAAGGGAAAATCTAGAATGGATTTATGGCCAGGTGAGCAATCTTTGCTTTTTCATCAGCGGGATTTGGACACTATAGCAGGCAATAATCATATAACCTTTGAAGCTAAAGTATTGGACAAAGAAAATAGAACCAGGGATGTAATATATTTTAAAAACGTGTTTTATGACGAAATTGGTAAAGCTGCAGGAATTGTAGGTGTATTTATAGACATAACAGACATAAAAAGAACTGAAGAAGAAAGAAAATACTTATTAGCGTCCATCGAAAATGTGGTAGATAGAATTGTTGTAAAAGATTTAGATCTAAAAATAGTTGCTGCAAATAAAGCATGGCTCAAAGAAAGAGGAAAAAATGATATTTCAGAAGTGCTTGGTTTGACTGACGCAGAGGCCTTTGGAATGGATGCAGATGCAGAATCTGTTCTCCTTTGGATGGAGGATGAAACTAAAGTCAAGTGGCTTTCGGAAGGTGAATTTATTATGAAAGAGCAACCGATTCAATTAGCTTCAGGTGAAAAAACGATAGCTTTGGTGAAACGATTTCCAATTTTCGATGTCGAAGGAAAGGTCTTTTGCACTGGAACAATTGCAACCGACATTACCGAACATAAAATGGAAGAAGAAAAGCTGCAACTAAGTGAGGAGAAATATCGAACGGTGGCAAATTATACCAACGACTGGGAGTTTTGGGTAGACCAAAATGGAGATTTCCTGTATTGCTCTCCTTCCTGCGAAAGAATAACTGGTTATAATGCATCGGCATTTCTACAAAATTCGGATCTGCAATTGGAAATTGTTTATCCAGATGATAAAGAGTTATTTGAGTCTCATAAAAAGACAGAAGATTTGGCTCAAGAAGGTCACAAGGAAATTCAATTTAGAATAATTTGCATGGATGAAACTGTTAAATGGATTGGCCATGTGAGCCGACCAGTTTATAGTGAATTTGGAAGTTTTATTGGTATAAGGGGTAGTAACCGAGACATTACTGAAAGAAAAGCAACAGAACAAGAGCTTGTTAATGCAAATCAAAAATATAAACTATTGTCAGAAAATATCTTGGATGGAGTGTTTATTTGCCGAAATGGATTGTTGGAATATGTCAATATCGGCATGAATCTTATATTTGGTTATGATGATCTAGAACTAAAAAATACTATGTTGACGCAGTTGATTAATCCTGAATATCAATCCGACATAGACATAATTCTCAATTATAAAGGGACTTTGAACCAAACACTAAACATGGAATTGCAATGCATAAATAGAAATAAATCGATAATTTATGTCGATATGATTCTTAATTATGTGGCTTCCGAAAATGCGGTGTATGGCGTTGCGCACGATGTTACTGAAAATAAACTTATGCATAAAAAGAATATTGTTAAAGCCATTATTCAAACCGAGGAAAAAGAGAAATCATATTTTTCAAAGGAATTGCATGATGGATTGGGACCATTGTTGTCAACCATTAAGCTTTACCTTCAATGGTCAAAAAGGCAAAATGTGGATGAATTGAGAGAAGAAATTCTTCAAAAAGCGGAGAGTATTTTGGAGGAGGCACTTATCACTGTTACCGAAATATCGAACAAATTAAGTCCACATTTGCTCGAAGATTATGGTTTAACTTCTGCAGTTCAGAGTTTTATGAACAAATTGCAAATTAGTACAGAAATGAAAGTGAATTTTAAGAGTAATATGGAGCGACGAGTTGAATCCGAAATTGAAGCTGCCCTATATCGTGCCATTATAGAATGTGTAAACAATACCATAAAACATGCTCAAGCCAATAATATAGATATTACACTGAATGATATGGGTAATCAAATTCTTTTAAACTATAAAGATGATGGAGTTGGATATAACTACGAAAAAGTGATTACAGAACACAAGGGATTGGGTTTGTTTAATCTGAAAAATCGTATTCAAACAATTGGAGGTAACTTAAAAATGATGAGTACTCCGGGTCAAGGTGTTAATTATCAAATACAGGTAAATATCTAGAATACTATTTTATTCCAAGCGTTAAGGCAATCAAGAGCGCTGCTTTATAGATAACGTTAATAAAAAATTTCATGTATTAATTTGATAGAATAAATTCCTAATCTATTCATTATGAGAAAGACGACTCACACGAGACATTCAAGAAACATTATTCACAAATCATATGAGGATTTCAAAAAAAGTAACACTCAAGTTGAATCAAAAGGCAGTGATGATGAGACACTTATGCTGATTCACCAACTTGAAGTGCATCAAATTGAACTCGAAATGATGAATGAAGAATTGAAGCGGGCTCGAATGGTAGCACAACAGACTGCCGAGAAATATTCAGAATTATTTGACTTTGCACCTTCGGGTTACTTTTCTCTTAACCGAGATGGAGTGATGTTGGAAATTAACATGTCAGCATCCGAAATGCTCGGCAAGGAACGTTTTTATTTGATTAACAGGCATTTTGCATTTTATATTACTACAGATGCAAAACCAATTTTCAATCAATTTATTAAAAATATATTTGACAACAAACAAAAACAATACTGTGAAATAACCCTTGCTAATAATTTCAATGTATTACAATACGTACAATTAGCAGGTAAAATGTCTCAAAATGGAGAAAAATGCCTTGTGACAATGGTTGATATTACTGAGATGAAAAAGTTAGCAGAATTAAACGAAACACTACTAACATCATTGCGCTATCCAGCCATGTACATTCGGTTTTCAGACCGTGTGATCTTAGGAGCAAATAAAAATGCTTTAGATATGGGTGCAAAAGTGGGAGGTCAGTGCTGGCGAGAATTTGGGAAAACCGAGTTTTTATCACAAACAGACAAAAAAATAGCTGCAAAATACTCTGGTATTGTGCCCTCCAACTATGGTTTGAAATGTAGTTTCTGTCTTGCAGATAAATGTTATTTGGAAGCTCCTGATCAACGAAATTCAGAAATTCACGCTTTTGGTTTAATTTGGGATATACATTGGATAAAAGTGAGTAAAGATATTTTTCTGCATTATGCTGTTGATATTACTGAATTAAAAAAAGTGGAGGAAGCTTTGAAGGAAAGCGAGTTGAAATTTCGTACTATCGCTAACTACACCATCGATTGGGAATTATGGTTAGATAAAGATGACAGTATTTTGTATTGCTCACCTTCAGTTGAACGAATTACTGGTTATTCCGAAAGCGAATTTATGCAAACCCCCAACTTGCGTTTTGATATTATTTATCCTGATGATTTGAAAAAATATCAACTCCATAAGCAAATGGAAGAACTGAATCAAGAAACAAATCAAGAAATACAGATCAGAATTGTCAAAAAAGATGGTTCAATAAGATGGATGGGGCATGTTTGTCAATCTGTGTTTGATGAATTTGGAACTTTCACTGGTATCAGGGTAAGCAATAGAGACATCACAGAGCGTAAAGAAATGGAATTGCGTTTGTTATATAGCGAGCATAAATATAAAAACCTTTCAGAAAACAGTAGCGATGGTGTATTTATTTGCAATAATGGCATCTTTACATATGTCAATCAATCTATGACTACAATTTTTGGATATGATTCTCTTGAATTATTAGAAATGAATATCCTTGAATTAGTAATGCCCGAATTTCAAGAGGATTTAAATGAAATCTTAAATGTAAATTCAACTTATAATCAAACCCGAAATATAGAACTGAACTGCATCAAAAAAGACTCCAATGTTGTAAATCTAGAATTAACATTTAATGTTGTGGCCAATAATAAGGATATTTATGGCGTAGTGCACGATATGACCGAAAAAAAGAAAATTCACAACCGCAATATTATAAAAACAATTATACTGACTGAAGAAAAAGAAAAAACTAGTTTTTCAAAAGAACTTCATGATGGTTTAGGCCCATTACTTTCAACCATTAAGCTGTACCTACAAGGATTATTAAGACCAAAAACCTATGAAATACAGCAAGAGATTATTATTAAAGCACAATATGTAATTGAAGAAGCATTAATTTCATTGGCCGAAATATCTAATAAAATGAGTCCGCATCTACTTGCTGAATATGGTTTGACATCTGCATTGCAAGGATTTATAAATAAATTTGAAAGGACTTCAGAAATCGTGATTGATTTCAGTAGTAACCTGAGTAGACGTCTGGAATTGGAAATTGAATCAGCATTATATCGTGTAATCATCGAATGTGTAAACAATACTTTAAAACATGGCAAAGCAAACAATATAATTATTGAGATTAAAGATACCGACAATTCTATCTTTGTCAATTATAAAGATGATGGAATTGGTTTCGACTTGGCAAACACCATTGCATCGCAAAAAGGATTAGGATTGAATAATTTAAAAAACAGAATAGATGGAATTGGCGGAAGTGTGAAAATGTATAGTGAGCCAGATCATGGGGTTGATTATCAGGTGCAAGTAAATATAAATTCAGGTGATAGTTGACAATTTCCAATTGACAGTAAACAGTTGATATCTGGAATTTAAATATAGATATTCATAACTGTTAAGCAGTGGTTTGTTTCACATCATAAACTATCAACTATCAATTGTCCACTAATATATTATGGATAAACCAAATTTAATAATTGTTGATGATCATTTGATTTTTCGTCAGGGACTATCAAACATTATTACCACTGAAAACTTAGCCACAGTAATAGGCGATGCTTCCAATGGTAAGGAATTTATTGAATTAATAAAACACATCGAGCCCGATTTGGTGTTAATGGATATCGACATGCCCTATATGAATGGCATGGAAGCCACACGTATAGCATTGGAAATGATGCCCGATTTGAAGATAATAGCTGTTACAATGTTTGGAGAAGAAGAGTATTATTATAAAATGATTGATTTGGGTGTGAAGGGATTTATTCTTAAAACAAGCGGAATCAATGAAATTGAAAAAGCAATTCATGATGTAATGTTGGGCGAAAGTTACTTTTCCAACGAGTTGCTACGCAAAATCATTAATTCCATAGGACATAAAAATAATCCTAAAATAGTTGACAAACCATTGATAACAGACAGAGAATTAGAAGTCTTGAAATTGATTTGTCAAGGTTTAACAACAGATGAAATTGCAGAGAAATTATTTATTAGTCCCAAAACGGTAAAAAGTCATCGTTCCAATTTGCTAGAAAAAACAACCTGCAAAAACACGCCCGAAATGATAGTATTTGCCCTTAAAAATAAATATATAGAATTTTAAAACAAATTTCATGTTGCATTGTATTCTGATATTGTGAAATTTGACTATTTACATTTAAAATTTTTTATACTTTCATTTTCAACTTTCATATGCTCCAATATTTTAATACTATATTTTTTTCTTTCAACCAACCTCAATCATCATAAATTCGGAAATTTACATTCTGTCTTCACTTGTTTAATAATCATTTTCTATTGTATTTCAATTAGATAGAATAATGATGCGCCTTTTTACCTATATTGCTCTACGCCTTTTTTACTAATCAATACACTAATATTTTCATTCGTCTTTACTCCTTTAGGCTGTTGCCAATTATGGTAAGTTGAAGTAGTTTCATGTCGATGAATAATGAGGTTGAATTGATCGGTAATTTCATGTTTTTGAGTGAATTTTCAGCAAATTTGAATTTCCTTGTTATTAAGTTCTCTATTCAACCAGTGGATTTAAAACAGAATATTTTCAATCAGAAATGTGAATTTTATTTCATCAATGTAAGATTTGAATTATAGAACATAGAATTCATAATCAAACCATTGTTGAAATTCCAAAATGTTGAAGTGACGACACACTATATGTTGAAAAATTAGCCGATGACTTAAAGTGTAGTCTAAGAGTTAAATCATTTACTATAAAAAATTTCTAAAAATGAAAAACAGTATTAGTGAAAAACCAAGTCTTATAATTGTCGATGATCATTTGATATTCCGGCAAGGACTGAAATCCATTATTGACATTGAAAACATCGCAAATGTGATTGGGGAGGCTTCGAGTGGATCAGAGTTTTTGGAACTTCTGAAAATACACAAACCCGATGTGGTGTTAATGGATATTGAAATGCCTTACATGAATGGGATGGAAGCAACGCGCAAAGCGCTGGAGATGGTACCGGATATGAAAATTATAGCAGTCACAATGTTTGGAGATGAAGAGTATTATTACAAGATGATTGAACTTGGTGTGAAAGGATTCATTGTGAAATCGAGTGGTATTAATGAACTTGAAAATGCTATTCGGGAAGTGATGATGGGTGAAAGTTATTTCTCCAACGAACTTTTACGAAAAATAATAAATAATTTCGGACATAAAACAATTCAAGTAACAGTTGAAGAACCCAGCAATCCATTACCTTGGTGGTAAATGCTTGAAATATAGCATTGATTATTAAGTCGTTTTTGGATGTAAACGAAAAAATGATTTTTTGTTTTTATATTTCCATCGAAATCAATAAACAAAACTCCTCCTGGTTAATACTAACCAGGAGGTTTTTATTTGACAACATTATTCTCGACGTCACTTTTTTCAACTTAGTACTTTTTTTAAAGTTAAATAGAGTTAAATAGCAGTATCCATGCATTTTAATTTTTGCTTTAAAATATTTGAATTTCATTTATGGCAATGTAAAAATAATTATTTGGATGTAGAAAAATCTACAATTCATGTCGTTTTTTATTTGTCAGTTCTACCTTTTTTGAATTTTTATGCTCTTAAATGTAAGATAATGAGATGGATAGAATTTTAATTTTTATTTTTAGAAAGCACCATTTCTTTTATTCAAAAATCTTGAAAGATGTTGTAGTAAATAATTGGAAAAGTTTTTCCTGCATGAAAATAAAGGTCTATTGTGAGATTTGATTATTATATTTATGTTTGTGTCATATATACAAATGATATTTTTTTGGGATTAGATTTAGCAACTCTACTTTTGATCTTTTCTATTAATTTATTGGTTAATTTTATTAAATAATAATTTCAATAAGTTTCAATTCACAATACTCTCAAACTTAAAATTCAACTTCAATATTATGTCTAAAATCATTGTACTCATATTGCTTCATATTTTGGGAGATTCAATTCTATTGAGTAAAAGTCTCAAAAAACTCAAAATTGAAAAAATTTCATACCTTTTCTTACATGTAGGCATTTACATACTGCCATTTTTGATTCTTAGTCCTTTAATCTTGGGCTTAACTGTTCTTCAAGGTCTTGAATTTAGTCTAATCATTGGAGTTTTACATTTTGTGATTGATTATACAATTACGCAGATTAAAAAGAAATATTGGCGAACAAATAAATACAAGTATGTAGTAATTGCGAGCTTATTTGAACACTTAATTCAGGTTTCTGTTTTGATTTTATTATATATGTATTTATTTCCATCTACAATCGATATAGATAATTGGTACAATGTTGTGAAGTACTTTTTCTTTGAAAAGCCTGTTTGATTTCATTGGAAAGTAACAATTTTGTATTAAAAGAATATGAAATAGAAGGGAGTTTGCTCCCTTTTTTTAGATTGCATTTATCATGTTCTATTATAAAATTCATTTTATTGCAGTTTACTTAATGTATTTTCCTGATTTTTAAATAGATTTCATCAACTATGTTTTGTATTTTTGTTTCCATTTTAAATAAAGCATGAATCGATTAAGAATAATATATAAATTCACTTTACATTTTTTTTTAGCAAGACATACTGGTGGGTTTGGAGTTCATTCGCCGTTTTTATTTCAATTTACACGTTTTGTATTATTTGAAAATAAACCTTATTATAATTTTGCGAAAGTTGAAGATGTTCGAAAATCTCTGCTCAAGGACAAAAAAAAAATAGATATTATAGATTTTGGTACAAGTCACAATAGACGCACAACAGTGGCTGCAATTGCTTCACACTCTTTGAAATCAGTAAAGCATAGTCAATTACTCTTCAGAATTTCAAATTATTTCCACGTCAAAAGTGTTTTAGAATTAGGTACCTCATTGGGTATAAGTACTTCTTATTTAGCTTCACCGTCAACAAAAATTCAATGTGTAAGCATGGAAGGTTGCCCACAAATTGCTGCAGTAGCTTTGCAGAATTTTAGAAGTTTAGGATTAGAAAATATAGAAGTTGTTGTTGGGAACATAGATGAAACCCTAGAAAATACCTTGTTGAAATTCGGAACTATTGATTTGGTTTTCATAGATGCCAATCATCGATTTGCTCCTGTTCTCAATTATTTTGAAAAGTGTTTGCCCAAAATGAATAATAATTCAATTTTGATTATTGATGATATTTATTGGTCGGTAGAGATGGAAAGAGCATGGAAAACTATCAAAAATCATCCAAATGTAACATCAACAATAGATTTATTTCATTTGGGAATAGTGTTTTTTAATAGCGAATTGAATAAAAAACACTATAAAATGCGATATTGATGTTTTTTTTCAAAAAATGGAATGAAAACAAACTATTTCTTCAAATAATACAGTATTTTTGCACAAAAAAATTTTAAATGAAATTATATACAAAAACAGGTGATAATGGGCAAACAGGTTTAATTGGTGGTACCCGTGTAGCCAAAAACGATATTAGAATTGAAGCATATGGAACTGTAGATGAACTTAATTCTTTTATTGGTTTGCTTACAACTTATGAAATACCCGAAATAGATCTAGTCTTTTTACGTCAAATTCAAAATATATTATTTACAATTGGATCCCATTTGGCAACCGATATTTCTAAAGTTAAACTTCTTCAGGAATCTGTTCTGAATAGCAATTCAATTACACAAATTGAGTTGGAAATTGATAGACTCGATTCTATTTTGCCAAATTTAACATCATTTATATTACCAGGAGGTTCTCAACCAAGTGCAATGAGTCATGTTTGCAGAACAATTACACGACGTGCAGAGCGTCGTATTTTTGATATGAAAGTTATATATGAAATTGATAATCAAATACTTGTGTATCTAAATAGGTTGTCTGATTATTTCTTTGCTTTCTCTCGATATTTGAACCAAATAACAGATTGTGAAGAAATTTGTTGGAAAAAGCAGAATTAATAAAATTAATTCCTATTTTTGCAGAAAAATAAAAGAATTATATTCTAAACTTATTTACTTAAAAAATTAAGCTGACTATGTATTGGACTTTGGAATTAGCATCGAAAATAGAAGATGCACCCTGGCCTGCCACAAAAGATGAACTAATAGATTATGCTATGCGTTCTGGATCTCCACTGGAAGTGATTGAAAATCTACAAGAAATTGAGGATGAAGGTGAAATTTATGAATGTATTGAAGATATTTGGCCTGATTATCCAAGTAAGGAAGATTTTTTTTTCAACGAAGAAGAGTATTAAATAGTTGTATTTAATTGAATATCTCTGATTTAAGATTGAAATTTTATTGTTGTGTTTTGTTGGTTATTTCAAAATCATTCACAACGCAATTTTTTCGTAGATTTTCAGTTTGTATAAGGGCATAGTCAATTCATTTGTGGATGGATATGTTGTGATATTTAATATATCTAGGAGATTCTATGAAAAAAGTAGTTTTTAGTGTCCTTTTAATTGTATTTTGCGTAAGATCCGTATTTTCTCAACTCGATGTACAATTAAGTCAATATATGTTTCATAATTCGTCATTTAATCCTGCAGCGGTAGGAGAAGATGAAATGATTCAAGTTACTGGACAGTATCGCTTGCAGTGGATGGGAATGCCAAATGCTGGAAAAACCTTATTGTTTAGCATTAATTCCCCATTAAAAATTGGAACTACTGCTAATGGTGTAGGATTAAAGTTTTTAAATGATGAAGTTGGTCTTTTTTCTAATCAATCTATTCATTTACAATATGCTTACAAAAAGCGAATGGGTGTTGGTGTACTTAGTTTAGGAGCCGATGTAGGATTTGTCAGTTTGGGTTTTCGCGGCGATAGTACTTACTTGCCTGAAAGTGAATTTCATGATAAAGCTGATATGCAAATTCCAAAAACAAGTGTGACAGGTTCGAGTTTAGATTTGAATGTTGGAATGTTTTATTCTACACCAAAATACTATGCTGGAATTTCTTATACACATTTGAATAATCCAAAAATTAGCTGGACAGATAACATTGATTTTTCTATACAAGGTGCTATGTATCTTACGGGTGGTTATAATTGGGCATTGCCAGATACAAAGTACGTTTTGAAGCCCAGCACACTTATTAAAACAGACTTTAGTTCCTTTCAATTGGATGCGTCGGCAAGGTTGGAATACGATAATAAGTATTGGGGCGGATTATCATACCGCATTCAAGATGCCGTAGTAGTATTGGCAGGAATAAACATTAGTGGAGGAATGTCAATAGGATGTTCTTATGATATACCAACTTCACAAATCATAACTGTAAGTACGGGCTCATTTGAAGTAGTGGGTATTTATTCCTTTGAATACGTGTTTGGAAAAAAAAAAAACAAATTTAAGAGTATTCGAATTCTTTAAATTTCAACAAACAAATAATTATTTAGACAGTCCAACGTTATAATATAGATTATTTTTTGGACAAAAGATACAAGACAATTACAACATAACTATTTAAGCTGTTGTATAAATGTACATTACCGTTTTTATTTTAAAAATAAATTTCACTAGAATGAAAAAAATTCTGCCAATAATTGGACTATCTTTCCTTCTTTTAGGTTGCAATAAACCTTCAGGCGAATTAACCGGTTTGGGAACAAATGACTCTTTTCAAGAAGCACAACCTTACGGGATGGTATTTGTCAAAAGAGGGTCTTTTATGATGGGCTCTAATGATCAGTCTGCCATAGGATCTTTAAATGATAACCCTATAAATGTATCTGTAGATGCGTTTTGGATGGATGAAGCTGAAATTACGAATGACAAATATAAACAATTTGTTTTTTGGGTTCGCGATTCTATAGTCCTACGGTCTCTTGTTATGGCTGGAAAAGATGAATTCCGTCTTAAATTCAAGAATCAAACAGATGATGCAACCCCTGATGTTGCTCGTTTGAATTGGAACGTAAATATCCCTTGGAATTCAAAAGATGAAGCTACTAAAGAGGTTATTGATTCATTATACTATAATGAAGGAAATGCTTTGGGTGTTCAGAAACAAATTGATCCAGGTAAACTCCGTTATAAGTACGAATGGATAAATTATGACCAAGCTGCTTTACCAAACAACAAATACAATGTTAATACAGGTGCGTATTCAGCAAATGCCGTTGCAAGAGTTGATACGTCTTATATAGAAAATGGTGTGATAAAAAATGTCACAATCAAAAGAAAACTTAGTACACGTAAGGATTTGATATCTACTCGAATAGTGAATGTTTATCCAGATACTATCATGTGGTTGCGTGACTTCCAATACTCTTACAACGATCCAAAAATGCGTATGTATTTTTCTCATCCCGGATATGCTAATTACCCTGTTGTTGGTGTAACTTGGGAACAAGCGCAGGCTTTCTGTCATTGGAGAACACAATTGTTTAATAATGCAAATCCTGTTGGTGGCCAAGATTACCGATTGCCTACTGATGCCGAATGGGAGTATGCTGCAAGAGGTGGCCGAAATATGGCACTTTATCCTTGGGGCGGAAACTATGTTCGCGATAATACTGGATGTTATCTAGCAAATTTTAAACCCATGAGAGGTAGCTATACCGATGATACTGGTGCTACAACTATGAGAGTTGCATCATTTTTATCAAACGATTTTGGGCTCTATGATATGGCTGGTAATGTGGCCGAATGGACTTCATCAGCTTACACAGTATCTAGTAGTACTTTAGTTTCTGACATGAACCCAAGTTTCCAATATAACGCAAAAAACAGTGATCCTGATATCTTAAAACGTAAAGTCGTAAAAGGTGGATCATGGAAAGACATTGCTTATTATTTACAATGTGGTGCCAAAACCTATGAATATCAAAATGAAAGTAGACCATATATTGGTTTTCGTTGCGTTCGTTCGTATAATGGTGAATAACAGAATTTATTTATTTGTTTAATATATGAGTCCACTCCGAAAAGTCTGAGCAGACAGTTTTAATTGATTAATAATTTGGTTTAAAAAAGTCATATAATTGGGTGAATTTCCCAAAAAAAGTTCTTTGAAATATTGCGTATATCATTATTATT
>Ga0247844_1001461_pt1 | contig 43545 bp, 48 predicted proteins | sample LaCtaG_FD_192421 | JGI IMG/M metagenome (GOLD analysis project Ga0247844, IMG submission 192421) | Freshwater microbial communities from meromictic Lake La Cruz, Castile-La Mancha, Spain - LaCruzMarch201714.5m_1 | ecosystem: Environmental > Aquatic > Freshwater > Lake | place: Spain: Castile-La... | reverse complement strand
CTGCGCTTCTCTCAATATCCCGATAATTTGCTCTTCACTAAATCGACTTCTTTTCATTTTGTTCTGCTCCCTTTTCTTTGAGCAGAACTCCACTTTTGTCACGTCCACTTTTTGGGGGGCAGGTCACGATTAGCATTCTGATGAGGGTTGGGTTGTCTGTCGTTGACATGGCGGCGGTTCCTTGGAACCGTCCCACTGGTGGGGCGCTCCCCACTCGGCCTGACTGGTATGGGGGCCGGGTTCATCCCGGCTCCAGATTTGCTGACACTTAACCGGCGCATACCCGGAGGATCGGCGACCATCACTCGATGATCCTTCCCGGGGCTCAGTGCGATGCCCCGCGTTGATGCCGACCCTATCACGTTTTGACTTTTTGATTTGAATGTTTTGTTGGATTTGGGAGACCTTGTGAAAATCCGTTAGCTCGCCTTTCAATAGGGAAAAGCATTTGGGCTGCATGATGTCACCAACTCCTGTTTGTGCGATTATCATTCCTCGCGGGGTTCGAAAACGTCGCATTTTTTTCGGCGGATTTGTCGAGTATTGCAAATCTTAGAAGGCGCCCGACTTGCGAGCCTGCCATTTCGATATCCAGTGATGCGAAGGCACCGATGCGCAGCTTGTCATCGCTTGCTGCCGACCCGGCAATGTACAATGTAATCTCTCTATGTGTGTCGAGAGTGCTAACCGAGTAAAGTGTAAGCACAAGTGTCTCATCCCTGTGCACGTGTTTTACCTCCACGTTGCAGAGCAAATGATTTCGTTTGGTTTGTGTATTGAAGGAAGTTGGTTTCATACGCTAGTTTTGTTTTGCTGATTTCGACGACGCTAGCGCCGTCTTGCATTCGGATTTCCATTTTTTTCCTATAGAGGTCAAGCGCCTCTTTAAAACCATCAATAGCTGAAAAGAAAACCGCCGTTAGCTTGGAAGAAAACCATTGGTAGCTGGGAAGAAAACTATCAGTTGCTGGGAGGAAAACCATCGGTAGCTGTGAAGAAAACTATCAGTAGCTTGGAAGAAAACTATCAGCAGCTGAGAAGAAAACCATTGGCATGGAAAATCACTCTTGTCCAAAATAGCGTTTTTTTTGAGGGGTTGAACGGGGACCCCGGCTTTTGCGATATCACCGCCATAAAAAACCGAACACAAGACGCTTACCGCCAATCCCCCCGAGCTAGCCGAAAAGGGTGGGGGCAGGGGGGAGGAAAAACCGGCAATGAGGCTTCCCTCCCACTTACGGCCAGAAACTGACAAGCCGCTAAAAACCGACCGAACCGGAATCGAGAATCAAAAGATATAACAACCCTTTCCTCACCGTACGAGACCCGGTCCGCGAAAGCGGGCCGAAGTCTTGCGTCTCGAGTTCTTCAGAACTCTGCGGACGTATGTGCTCTCTGCAAATCCCATCTTGCTACTATCAACGTGAGCTTTAAGGCCTTGCCCGTTGATCAACCGGGTTCTGGCCAGAAAACTCCGTCCTCAGATGCAATTGCGCTATGACCATACGTCTATAGGGTGAGGCTATTGCATGTTTGTACGGCCCATTTTTTCATTTTATGAGCGATTCTTCCCATCTTCAACTCCTTGCAGACTTTTCGCGCTCTTTCCAGCCTAATGCGTTTCTGCGGGCTGATGAGCCGGTATCTCTTGAGATTCTCGCAATGATCGATTCACTGTGCCATGGCCGGATGAGTGCTGCGGAGGCAAGGGAGTTCCTTGCTTGAATCAAGAGGAGCTTCATGAGAAGAGATCATTATGGCAGAAGCAAGGCTGAGTGTAAAAATTAGTAAAGCAGAGGCTGCAAGGCACCCTTCCGTTGCGAGGTTTCTTTCAGAACTGAATATTCCTGAGTTAAGGAAAATGGCAACTAATACTGGCTACATGGAAGTTGAGGTAGGAATTAGAGAATTTGGCAATGAAGAAACCGCCAAGCTTGATGCTGAAATAGTATTAAGAGTTAGAGAGCCAGGCTTGGCAGTGCCTACGGATTTAGAAAAAGTCCTGCTATTTCAGGAAGCTTTCAGGGCAAAATTTAATCCGCCGAGCGAGGTAAAGTGGGCAAGTTTAAACATTGCTCGAGATAATCGAATAGAAGATTTGCAAAGGCGCATTCATCGCAAAATTTCAAAGGCAGGTGAGGTGAGCTAGATTTCTGTACCAGTCACCTGCACTCCCTGCGACGCGAAGACGCCCTCCTCAAGGCGGAGAATGACATTTCAGAATGGCCGCAGATGTTCTCTTTACCTGAACCCGGCCCGACTTCGGGAAATGATCCTCGATGCTACTGGTCACGGCGTCCGGCAGAAATCGCGTGTAATTCTGACAGGGACTGCGCTTGTCCCCCTATCGTGTTTGAATGAGTTCGTGCACGCATGCGTCTTGGATCGGTGGTTTGTCATCGCCTCATCACCGGCCGCACAGTAAGCTGGCCTACCAAAGCTCTATCTCCGGGCTCGTTCCGCCGGAGATGGACAAAAGCAAACCCACAATGTAAGCACTGGCCAAGCCCCAGAGTAACTCTCTATCTGGCTCGAAAGGGTGAGTCCGCTCAGGCTTGAGCCACGTCAAATTGATGATGAAAGAAACGGCGCGCTTCCTTGATCTAATTTCCGAAGTGAATCCGACCTCTGTTGCAGTGCAGATCCGTAATTTCTATGCGCCTGCGGAATCGGAGTTTCTCGATACGAACGTCAATCGCTTGATCGACTCCCTCCGAAAACTGACCCCTGCGGATTCTGATGGTAGCTTCCTTGAGATTATCGAGAAGTCCGATTCCGCGATGACGACAGGGAGGAATTGGGACGTATTTCTTCGGCGGCGAAATGATCCCCGATGCTACAGTCTATCATTTCTACCCCGTGCTAAATGGCTGCCTCTCGGGATCTCCCGCCTAACGTGGTCGCGGTGGACGGCAACAGAAATTGCCGCCCACTGCATCTGGGAGATGACGTTCTACGGTTGGGAAAATGAACCCGCCGAGTTCAAACGACAGAAGATTCAACGTCGCCTGAGTGAAGCTCAGCCCGAAAGATAGGAAGAGTGCCTGAGCATTTCGCGGTTCGTTTGTTCAGGTTCACCGGGATGGAACTGCGGCAGGGCGGAACCCGACGTTGATCATTTGGTTGGATTCGTCCCGTCGAGATCGGGAACCTGAGCGACAATACTTCGCGGGATCCGCCCAGCTACCACCCCGATCTGCACGACCAGCTTGATAACTATCCAAACACCACTCTCGGACATTCCCGTGCATGTCGTAAAATCCCCAAGCATTTGCCCTCTTGGTTGCCACTGAATACGTTGTAAATTCAGGGTTGCGGGAGTGCCATGCCATTTCGTCCAGCGTTCCCGCATAGTCGCCCGTCGTTCCCGCTCGGCATGCATATTCCCACTGCATCTCCGTTGGCAGTGTGTAGACATAGCCATCGGGCAACTTGCCCGCGGCCTGATCCTTTTACGTAAGTTTTTCACAGAACCCCATGGCCTCCTTCCTACTCACCTGGTCCACCGGCTGGGTGCCATCCGTGAATAAGCTGGGATTTTTCTCCATCACTGCCTGCCACTGCGCCTGTGTGACCTCCGTTGCGGCTAGGTAGTATGCGGCATCTACTTGGACCACGGGAAATTCATCTTTCTTGGGGTGCTCGACCGTCACACTTCCTGGTTCCACGCGAATCATTTTCATTCCGTTTCCGGAAATGAGCAAGTTGTCCGACTTGTCTTCTTGGGCGTTGATACCGCTGATGGTGCTAATCAAGGTTAATAGGATTGCCCCGCGGTAGAAATTCGTTCTCATCAAACCTTGGACACCGACAGTGAAAGAATTTGCAGAGTTTCTGTAAGTTTCTCAACCCATCGAAACCGTTCACTTGAACCAAGGGTATCTCGTCGAGTGCCGCTGTTTGGTTTGTCCGACAAGCATCAACCCAGCAAACTCTGCGGATGGCACGGCTCGGCGTTTCAGCGTTTGGATGGCAACCCCGCGGGGAGGCGTTCCCTGCGGGATTTGGATTTTCATACATCGTTCTTTTGGTTGAGATGTGGTGGCGAATCCAAACCGACTCGCTTTGGTATCAAGTCCCAGGAGGTCGGGACATGCCAATTTGAGCCCGGAAGCCATATCATGGCCGCTTTTGTTGAACGAAGAGGAAGGCTTCGTTTTGACAAACCTTAGAGTTTGAGTAAGCCGATCCATCGAAATGGAAATCCGCTGCGTTTAAGATCAAATGGCCCCAACGCCCAGGGTGGGCAAAAACTGCGAACCGGCTTGTGTGTATTCTTTTCGCAAATATTTCCGCAAGTTGGCGAAAGGTCGATGTCACTACCTTGAACATGAACATCAAATCCAAGCTCCAACGGATCATCCAATTCTCAACCAGCGCCATCACCGCGTTTTGCATCATGATATCAGCCTGGGCCGTCCTCCCTGCTGTCGATTCTGACACACCCAGCGTCGAGCAACTTGCGCAACAGCTCGCCGATAACACGCCGAAAACACACGCCGACTTACGGACCGTCGCCAATGCTCTTTACGCGAAGGGTTTGGCTCCTCTGCAAGTCGAAGGCCTCGTAGCCGCCGTGGCCATTGAGATTCGCGATCCAGATATGTTGGAAGCAGTTGCGCTCGAATTGGAAACCTTCTCCACGACCCAGCCGACGTTTGGAACCGTGGAGTCGTGGTTTAAAGATCAGCAAGACTTGGAAGCCACTCCGCATCTCTTACGTGCGGTCGCGGCGCTAGAGCGCAAAGACTCGGAAGCCTTTGAGTCTGAGATTAAGCAGGCCTTCTGGATATCTCCGCGAGGCGGCGAGTTTTTCGGGGAATTCGTCACCAAGGAACGAGAGCGCCAAGCGAGGGCCAACCTCCGCCTTCCGCTCGACACTCCATTTACGGATGCCTCGGGAAGCCAAATCACACTTCGTCAGATTCTCGGTGACAATCAAGCGATCGTGCTCGAATTCTGGGCCGAGTGGTGCGGAGCCTGCATCAGCCAACTGCCGGAGTTTGTGAAAATGGCCGGACGTTTCGCAGACCGTGAAATCGCCTTCGCCACGGTCAATATCGAACCGGATGCAACATCCGCGACATTCCTTCAATCCCGCACCCTCAGAGGGTTGACTTGGCTGCTTGACAATGAAAACGCAAGCCTCGCGAAACTCTTGGGTGTGGAAGCCATCCCAAGCGCAGTCGTCGTGGATCGCGATGGCCGGATCTTGCACTTTGGGCACCCCACTGACCCCAAGATTTTGACCGTCCTCGAGTTGAACGCTAAAGCAACGCCGCCTGTTGAAGACGCATTTTATGAAGTGGCATCTATATCCGTCGAATGAAATCACTTATCACCTCGCCTAACCAGCGTCGCGGCCTTGCCGCGATGCTGAGCCTCATTCTCGCCACTGCACAGGGGTTTGCCAGCGAGGCAGTGCTCGGTGCTAACGATCATACTTTAGTTCCCGATCCTGCCCTCGTATCGACGGTCGCGTCAAATGGCCTTCGCATTCATGCGCTCGCCAATACTCGCCCGGAAGGAAATGTCACTGTGCTTCTTCGTATTCCGCATGGAGCGGGATCGGATCCAGGCGAGCGAGCAGGATTGGCACATTTGACCGAGCATTTGTTCTTTCGTAATCGCGCAGGGGATAGTAGCCAAAGTATTGCGGAAAAGTTGCGGAGCATAGGCTTGCAGGATGGTTCGGGGATGAATGCGCACACCACGCCCACCTATACGCAGATCGAGTTTCACTTTCAGGCGGACGATGCAGATAAATTGGCTGATGTTTTCAAAGTTCTGCGCCAGGCACTGAGCGGATGGGTGGTTACGGCGGATGACTTCGCGCGTGAGGTGAAGATCGTCCAGCAGGAAATTCGGACACGAGAGGAACCAGGCTTGGCACTAGCCCGGGAGACACACGCGGTTCTTTTTGCCGACACTCCTCACGAACGCGTGGACGCGGCAGGATGCATACGAAGTGTCGCCAACATCCTTCCAGACGACGTTGCGGCGTTTTTCAAATGGGCCTACGAGCCGGGAAATATTCTGCTCGTCATCGTAGGCGATATCGATGCAGGGCTGGCTGCTGAGGCCGCGAATCTTCATCTCGGAGTGGTCCCTGCCGGAATCCAATCACCTCTTGCCTTTGTGGACGATGCTCCGACGGTTCCGTACGAATCAAGCCGAGAGACAATTCTTCAGTCGCCTACCAAGAGCGGCGCCGAGATCGTCATCGCGTGGCCGTTCACTGCGCGAGCGCTTGTGACTGCCGCCGATGTTCGCAGTCGCCTAGTTGAGGCGATTGCGACGAGAAGCATTGACAACCGCATGAGAGCACTACAAGACGACAGTCCGCAAGTCCTGTTGGCAAACGCAGGCGTTCAAAACGAGGTGCCCGGGCTTCGTTTTCTTGCGGGCCTCGCAATCGATGACAACTGGCAACGACTGCTAAAGATCTTGGTGAGCGCCTTGCCGCCGAATGGGGAGGTTTCGAATTCTGAAATCGACACAGCAATCCGTCAAATTCAATCGCAAATCGAAGCTCCACTTGAAGCAGCCGACACGACTGAGCTGGCAAACATTCTCATCAAAAATCTATCCGATGGCTCGGTTCCGGTTTCTGACGCAGACATGCAGAGCCTTCTGGTTGCTCTACTCCCCACGATCAGCCCTGCAGAGGTCAAAGCTGAGATCGCTCAATTTGCTAAACTGGAAACCGCGCGCTATGTGGTTACCCTGCCGAAAGAGACAGCTGTTGAATCTGAGGCAGTGGGTGAAGTCGTGGCTTTGGCGCTGGAATCAAGTGCCCAAGCTGATAGATCGAACACGCCGAATCTCTCGTCACAAGAGTTCGAACCAACAGAGATTCCGAAGGCTGCGGAGGGCATGGTTCTTGAGTTCGATTCCGTTGCGCTCGCAGACAAAATGCTGTGGACTGGGTCAACGTCGGCAGGAGTTGCCGTCGCTTGGATGACCGATCCCAAGATCACAAACGATCGTTTCTATTTGCGACTGACGTTTGTCGGTGGAAAGCAAAGCGAATCCGCTACTACGCAGGGTGCGCTCTCGCTGCTTGCATTTCATCTCGCTAGAGGCGGTCGTGCAATCGCAGATTCAACGAACTTCGACGCTTGGTTGGAGAAACATCAGATTGCGTTCCGTGTTGAGGCTGAGACCGATGTGCTTGCGTTAATGCTCGACGGGCCGGAGAGCGCGTTGCCGAGTGCATTGCAACTGCTGTATCATCTCTTATCGTCAAACGAATTGCCCTCAGACCAGACGGTCAGGCGATGGGCGGCTTTTGAGCATATGCTCAACGCAAACCGTTTCGCTGATCCCTCTAAGATCGTAGCGGCACGCCTTCGCTCGCTGCTTTTCCCAAAAGATATCTCTGCCCGTGAAATCTCAAGCGAACAGTTGTCGGCTATCGACGGGAAGGAATCGGGTGCCGTGTGGAATAAACTGCGACGCGATGCCGGGGCGCGATTGGCTATAGTTACGGGCGAATTAAACCGGCCTGAGGAAATGCTAAGGCATGCTGTTGGAGCACTTTCAGCGCTGCGAACCCGCGCCGGGGCGGAGGAAGCCCTAGTCAAATCTCAGCCGCAGTCACCGAACACCACGCATGTCGATTCAGTAGACAATCCAATCGCTAACCAAGTTCTTGAGGGGGCCTCAAATTCCGAAGTGCGGGTGGTTTTCGCCACTCCTGCTTCTGAGGATCCTTTAGATCGCGCGGCCGCAGAAATCCGAGCCGAGCTATTTTGTCTCCGTTTGAAGCAGGAGTTGCGCGAAGACCTCGGGCTCAGTTACGAGCAACGGGCTCGCCTTACCCCTTCGCAGATCGATCCAGCGACATGGTTCCTTGTCGTGTCCGTCTCTTGTAAACCCTCAACCGCAGAGGAAGTGAAAAAACGCATCAAAGCGCTCGCAGAGAACCTCGATCACTCCTATCTGGTGTCAATGGACGAATGGAACATCGCTTACCAAGCATGGAAGACCGGGACGAATCGTCGCCTTGATAATCCGAGAGCCTGGGTCTCCGAACTTTCTAAGCCAACGTTCAAACCTGATTGGATCGAATTCACCTTGCATGCAAGTGCAGATTCAGATACCACCAGCGCCAGGGTGAGGGAGCGCTTCGACCAAATTGCCGATTTGACACCTCAACTTAGGCTAGCGGTTGCCTTTCATCCGAGGAAACCAGCGGTTCGCCATGAATTATAATCCGAAACCTATCGACACGTCCGGTGTTTATCTTGACTCGGAAATAACAGAACTCCGAGAAAAGTTGGCGGAAAACGTCCACGAAGTGTGGGCAGTGAGCCGCTCGGCACAGGGATGGAGATATGGTCAAAACCGCGACGACGCGCGCAAGCTCCATCCCTGCCTTGTTCCCTATGCGAAACTCCCAGAGGAGGAAAAGGTGATCGACCGCATCATGGTGGAGCAAGTTTTGAAGACAATCCTCGCACTCGGTTTCAGGATTGAGCCGCCTGTGAGCAGGAAACATAGCTCCGCGATCTCCGACTGAGTCGGGTTGCGCTTCATCAGGTTCTAGTAATGGCCTCGCCTTCCAAAACCTCTCCGAGTGAGCTTCTCGCGTCGGTCAAGAGCACGAAGCAGGTCAGCGAGCTGATGAATCTATGGCAGCAAGCCCGAAATCAGCCGGACTTGAACGATACGGTCCTCATATCTTTCGCGAAGAAAGCACTGGGAATGGGTGATCTGATCCTTGCTTCAGAAGTTTTTGCGCGTGCTAAGCTTGAGTCAGACATTGACGGGGCCAAACATCGGAGATTCCCTAGAAGCCCCGAACTCGCGCAAGTGGAGGCACGGGCACTTTTAGAAATGCGCCACCTCCAACAAGCGCGCGAAATCTTGCTCAATCTTGTCGATCCAGATGCCTCGCATTGGTCAACCTACGTGGAACGAACGGACCCTGATACGCTCTCGCTGTTAGGACGAACATTCAAGGATGAGTATTTTGCTTTTCGAGACAAACCGCAGAATCATTCAGCAGCTGAATCATCTTGGATTCAGGCCGTGCACTACTACCGGCGGGCGTACGATGAAAACCTCAAAGCGGTAGAAAAGCCTGAGGGTGAAAAACGCGAGCGTCGCGGCGCTGGATGGGGCGACGTATACTATCCGGCCGTTAACCTTGCTACCCTTTACCTCTTTCACGGCGACACCGATAGCGCTGTCGCCTTCGCTGAAAAGGTTGAGCAGGCATGCGAACACGAGAGAAAAAAGGAGAGTTGGAACCTCGCAAGTCAGGCCGAAGCCGCGTTGATCCGAGGGGATCTGTGTCGGGCGGAGGCGATGTATTCAAGCTTCGCGGAGTTTGAAGACAAGCCCAGTGTTCGCGACCTCGCGAGTGCCCGCCGCCAAGCCCGTCGGATACTCCGTCATCTTGGACATGCACCGAGTCGGCTAGATTCAATTTTTAAGGTCCCACCGCTTCTGGTTTTCGCCGGCCATATGATCGATCCCGATTCCGGCAACGCTCTCCCCCGGTTTGCTCCAGAGGGCATTGATCAGGTGCGCGAGGAACTTTCTGCCTTGCTCAGCCAAGAGATTTGTGCGGAGACAGGTGCAATCTGTTACTGCTCAGCTGCGGCCGGCTCTGACTTGCTGTTTCTTGACCTGGTTCGTCGATACGGAGCCGAAGTTCACATCCTTCTCTCCAGCCCACCGGAGCAATTCAAGGCCGAAAGCGTCACCTCGCGACACCCTCAGGCCCTCTGGAGTCGATTGTTTGACGAAGCGATCCAGCATGCGGCATCGATCACCATTTCAAGCCCTCATCACCCCATCGAGAGCAGCATCACCTACGATCTCGCAATGCGCCACATGTGCGGGAACGCCCTGCGCCGGGCCGAACAGCTCGATTTGGAAATCAAGGTGCTTTCCGTGTGCGAAAATTCACCGGTAGCCATGGGAAAAGGGGGCACCGCTGACTTTTTGGAGTTTTGGCACGGCTGCGACCAAGCGGAGATATTGCCACCCATTCACCCGCCATACTCTCCTCGATCTGAAACAAACGATTATCGTAGGATCGAGATCCCGCACCCCAATCCTAACAGCGTGCAGGCGATTCGATCCGTTCTGTTTGCGGATATTGCCGGCTTCAGCAAGTTACAAGAGTCCGATCTTCCCGATTACGTACGCAATTTTATGGGGGCTGTGTCGCAGTTAATCGACTGGGCCGCGGCCAGATCGGCTGCTCCTATCACTACAAACACATGGGGGGACGCTATTTACATGGTTTTTGAGCACTCATTGGATGCCGCCGAGTTTGCATTAAAGTTACTCGAAACCCTTAGCACGGATGAAGTGCTTCCGTCGGGTGCGGATGGTATTCGTATCGCTCTCAATACCGGCACCGTCTTTCCGATCATCGACCCGATCACGCGACAGTTTACCTTCACTGGACGCCATGTCACGCTCGCCGCCAGACTGGAGCCCATCACTCCTGCCAACGAAATTTATGCCACTGAAACGTATGCGGCCCTGTCTGCTTTTGAGAAAGGCAATCCCTCGCAGACGAATCGTTGGCAAGGGATTCACGCCCAGTTAGTCGGTACTCGCAAGCTGGCAAAGGAATACGGCGAACAAAACGTCTATCGGATCTATCGTAGCGATCCAAAATAGCCCAGTGAGTATTTTTTGATAACCTCGTTGACGGGGGATGCGAAGTTCGATAACACGCAAGCGAGTCGGATATATCTTCGAACGTAGCTTCAACACCTTTCACTTCAAATGACGCAACCACGCGCGAGCGGGCAACAAGAATGTGAAAGGGATCTACTGCTGGTCCAGAGCGCGCTGAGCGGCAGCGATTCGGCGGCCGAAGAAATACGCCTTACTGCAAGACGGGTTGCCTGCATCGTTGAGAGCGATTGGCGTGACGATTCTTCGACCCGCGCGAAGTCTTCGGAAATTGTGGCGGATCTGCTGGCGGATTGCTTCGGCGCAACGCAGCGGAACGGACGGGCGTCTCGGCTTCTGGAATTATACGGTGGGCGTGCGCCGCTGCAGGCATGGCTTTTGATCTGCGCACGGTCGCGCGTGAGCAACTGGCGACGCAGTCTGCGCTTTCGCCTAACGACGTCTCTTTCTCAATTGGAAGAAAATGGCGAGGAACCATGCGATGATGGCGAACTGTTGCGTCCTGCTGACGATGAAGCAGTTCATGAACTCCTCAAGCTAGCTCTCCAAAAAGCTTTTGAGACCCTCGGTGCTGAGCAAATCGTTCTCATCCGGCTGGTCTATCTGCACGGCGTCGCAAGAGAACGCTTGGCTGCCCTGTGGGAAATACACCCGAGCAACGTGGGTCGCCGAATCTCCGATGGCCTTGCGCAGGTGCGATCGACAACACTTCTTCATTTACGGGCGATGGATCCATTCCTCGATTTGACGTGGGAAGATTGTCTAGCGATCTGCGCCGAATACCCTCGCCTAGTTCACGGAGACTTCTAAACGATCACACCTCAATAGCTGTCGAAGAGCGTTTTTTTGCAAGTTTACTTTCCGGAAACGTCCCACCTATGATGAACATCCCAGAATCCAGCTCAGACGACAGTTTGTGTCCAGACGTTCTGCCATCGGTGGATCATCAGTGGAGCCAGCTCTTGGCCTTGATCGATAGCGATCATCAAGAGGTAGGTGGCCGGCAAGCCGAGCCGTTGACGCATGAACAGCAGAACCAACTCAGAGACTTTTTTAGAAATCACCTCGATGCTAAAGCCAAACAAGAAGCATTGGAGCTGATGGCGTCGAATAGCACCGCCTTGGAGTTTTTGGCTTCACTCCTCAAGCGCGATTCGCCTGCGGACTCTGGTGAGTAGGGCTGCTTCATCAATCCTTCGAAACCCACCCTTCACACGCTCTACAAATGACAACAAATGGTGTTCACATTCTTTCTGATCCGGGCATCGCTGCCCAGCGCCACCGGTTAGAAGAGCTGCTAGATTCCACGGCCGTGATCCTTCAACAGAATGGAATCGCCGGATTTTTCGATCCCGTCATGGAGGCCTACTTGCGGGGTGTATTCGCAATGATCGGGGCTCACGAGGGAACGCTCTGGCTCCTCACGCCGGAGGAAGATTTTCTGCGCCCCCGCTTCAACACAGGTCCGGCAGCCGAGAAAATGCTTCGTGACGTGAAACAGGACGTCTCGAAGGGAATCATCAGCATGGTTCTTGCCATGGGAATCACCTCCCATTCCGACCGGGTTTACGAAGAGGCGAAGCACGACAAAACGGTAGATCGCACCGTGGGATCGATCACCTGCTCCATGGTCGCGGTTCCATTCAGTTTCGCAGGCAATCGGCGCGGTGTAATCTCAGCCGTCACATTAAAACCGTCCGTTGATGATCCCAATCCACCCTCCATCCCGCCATCAGCAGCCTCAACTCTCGGCGCCGCTGCCGTGCTGCTTGGCCGACTGTTTGACCACAGACTTTACGGAATCCTTTCCGGGGAGATCGGTAACTAGTGGCTCCTGACAAAATCCCATCAACCAATCACTCTATGTGGATCACCTTGGACGAAACAGAATCAGCACTCCTTCATGGCGATGGTGCCGGAGTTAAGATTGCGGTTATTGATAGCGGCATTGAAGTCTCCCATCAGGCTCTAGCTGGCCTTACCCTAGCCGACGATCTGATGTTCGTGAAATCTGGGCAACAACTCACCATCGCCGAGGGTAAGGGAATCGACCGTTACGGACACGGCACGGCCATCGCCTCGATCATCCGCAAGGTTGCACCCGCAGCCTCGATCGGCAGCTTTCAAGCTTTCAACCACGACTTGAAATCCACCAGTGTTGTCATCGCCCTTGCTGCGCGCGAGGCAATCCGCCGTGGGTATAACGTGCTGAGCTGCAGCTTCGGCTGTTCCGGCGTCAAGGACTACATAATGCTCCACAAAGACTGGGTCGACGAAGCTTACATCAATGGGGTTCACATTGTCTCCGCGTGCAACAACCAGAATGTCTCGATTAAAGAGTGGCCCTCCTACTTTCCGTCCGTGATCTCGGTGAATATGGCGCGCGTCGCCGACACAAGCCTCGTCCTGCGCCGGGCGGGGCGAATGGTGGAATTTGCTGCCCAGGGCACCGACCTAGAGCTCCCGTGGCTCGGAGGCACAATTAAGAGAGGCGAAAGCGGAAGCAGCTACGCCGCTCCCGTAGTTGCGGCCTTGGTAGCACGGCTGCTGGGTCGGCATCCTAACGTATCGCCACTCGCGGCGAAAGCACTTCTCCAACAGATCGCTAAACCATGGTCCCGCGAATTCGCAGCCGACAATGAATTTTAAATGAAAAAAATTTCAACAAGAAACAAAAAAACGGTGCAAGTGCTCCGGTCGTCTGTGTCTTGATGAAGAAAGCAACCGCTCTGCGGTAACACAAAACCAAAACCACATCGAACGAAAACTAAAGCGAAACCAACAAATCATGAGCACACCAACACCTGAAGAAATCGCGGCCAAGCCGCGCAAAGCCCTCAACACCATCTTCGCAACGGGCGCTGATGGAAAAATCTATGAAATTCCTGCGGCCAGTGCCTCGGAATTCCTCATCACACCCGAGCGGGTCAAGGAGCTCGGCCACCTGCCGATCCTCCCCTACACCAAGCTCGCAGCTCCATCTCCGTCGGTAACAGAAGGAGAACTCGAAGAAGTCGGAGGTCGTCACCGAGTCCTGCTGCGTAATGGCACATTTGGATGGCACACCGATTTTGCCTATGGAACCTATCGCTGGGTATCTAACGGCCAATACTACACCGGTTGGCACGCGCACATCTGGGGTGATGTCGATGCCATTGACAACGACAACCTCTAAGGAACGCCGCACAAAGGCAACGAAAGCATCATGAACTACATCACCGAAGAAGAAGCGCGAAGCGTGCCAAAGAAGCGCATGGAGACTCTCTTCGCCACCGATCTCGAGGGTCGGATTTTCGAGATCCCCGCGGCCACCGCGAAGGGTTTTGAAGTCACGAAAGAACGGGCGGAGGAACTCGGTCACTTGCCGATCCTTCCTTACGACAAGCTCGTTCACTGCGAGACCGGAGAGGTTGGCGGGCGCCATATGGCCCATGCACTTATCGGACAAGGGATGATTTGGCATGAACGGTGGCTCATCGGACCGTACATCTGGTGGCGGGATCGTGGCGAGTATTTCGGACCGCATATGCATCCGTGGAGAAACTACCTCGCTCATGACGTAGACGACCTCTAGTGATCAGGCAATCCAATCGACTCCCACCCGGCCTTTAAACCGGGTGGGCCGTCGGCTTCGGGAATACCCCAACGTTGAATAAAAAAAGCCCTGCCGCTGCGAATGGTGAGGCGGGGACCAAGGCTGCTGCGATTGCGAGCCGAATAGTACCGTGCTGCAAGCTCGGTATTCGTGTGGGTAGGCAACAATTCGTATCAATCTTATGACTTCAGCCAAAAACGAAGGTTCTCCTACGCCATCCGTCGTTGTGTTCGGACCGGACGGAGCGATCTACGAGCTACCGCGTGAGGTAGCCGAGAAGTTTGAGTGCGAGCAGCCGAGCGAAAAGCAAAAGGATCAACCGATCCCATCGTCACCGGCCGAGAAAGCGAATCAGGAACCGGAGTCGCTCTCCATTCGAGAGAACCTAAAACTGGTTTGGTCATTCAGACCATTCTTTATACCTTTTTTGCTTCCGGCTCTCGGCCTCTTGCTCTTTGCCCTACTGCAAGCCGACATCCAACTTGGGGCGGCTTCCTTCCAACAGGCACTGATCGACTCGCTCATGCCCAAGGCAGGGGTGGTTGCCGAGTCTGTAGAATCGGCAAATCCAGACTCGCCCGACCCAGGAACGCGTAACGAAACTGGGCCTACAGCCGGGTTCCTTTCGGCTTTTCTGCCTGCCACTTCAGGAATGGAAACCGGCACTGCCGCAATCTGGCTTTCCTCGTTTTTGCTAATCTCACTCATTGCTGCAATCGGATCAGAACAGGCATCTGTCGTTCTCAACCAACGATTCCGGCATAAGGTTCAAGAAGCCCTTCTTGATGGTTTGGCTCGCGAGCGGAAAGAGGCCCGCAGCACTCGCCAGAGTGGTGCTTCTGCTTCTGTCTTCCGCTCCGACTCCGGAGGGCTAAGCGGCCTTGTGATCTTTGGAGTTCTTGGCTTTCTGGAAAACGTGGTCCGGGCGGTCACTCTTGGATTTGGCATTTTCATGCTGCCCGGTGGTTGGCTGATACTACTGGTCATTGTCCCTCTCGCTGCGCTTTTTCAAACCGGAGTGCTCGCCCTTTTCCATCGGGCGGAGGCAGCAGCGACAGAGCAAAGCGAAAAGCTGCTTATGCTCGTCGAGTCACGGACGACCCGCTTATTGGAAATGCTGGGGCGCTTTGTGTCGTTTGGATCGGACGCACGCTTGTCCCAAGAAATCCTTAAACTAAACCTTGAATCTGCTGAGGCCAATCGGCGTTTTCAGCTGATCTCCAGTCTTCGGAATGCGGTCTCAGGACTAATCCTCACGTTCTCGCTGCCCCTTACAGTGCTCCTGATCCTTTGGGCAAACGAAGGCGGCGCCCAGGCGGTGAATCCGGGTCAGGTCGTCGCGGCGAATTTCCTCGTTGGCATGCTGCTTTCGAACATCAGCATGATTATGATGACCCCAACAACGCTCACGCACTACGGGCCGGCGATGCGTCGGCTCCGAGGTATTATTGATACGCCTCATGTCGAGGTAGAACCCGAGAGATTAGGGGAAGTTGTGGCGCAGAGGACCGCACCTCGACTCGAGGTTCATAATCTGGAGTTTTCCTTCCGCCGAACGGGCGCGAAGGTCCTGCGGGACGTTAGCTTTGAGATTCCTAGCGGCGCGGTGATTGGTATCGTGGGTCCGTCGGGCTGTGGGAAAAGCACCCTCGCGTCGATTCTCCAAGGGGACCTTCTTCCATCGGGCGGTTCAATCCTCTACGACGGAGTCGACGTAACCCATTGGGACCTCGCATGGAAAAGGCGGATCATCGGATTCATGCCGACGGCATTCGAGTTCATCAACGCGAGTGTGCGTGAGAACATCCTGCTCGGACGATCTCCCGAGGAAGCACCTTACCTTGATCTGGCGGTTGAGAAAGCAGGCATCCTGGAGTTTCTTAGCGCAACGAAGCCTCCTCGCAATTTGGAGTTTCAGATTGAGAGTTTCACCGGGGAGGGGTTTCTCTCTTCCGGTCAACGTCGGCGTGTGGGTCTCGCTCAAGCGATTGCCGGACCCCAAAAATTGATGATCCTAGACGAGCCGGGGGCCAACTTGAACCCCGGGGATATGGTCCGCGTGGCAGAATCCATGCCCGCCGCACTCGCCGGACGCACGGTAATCATGATCACCCACGATCCCGATGTTTTCCTTACCGATAATATCCTGTTTATGCTAGACGGGACCATCGCGGCGATTGGCACGCACGACGAACTCATGGCAACAAACGAAGACTATCGGAGGATAGTCAGCCGCAACCGGGAGGAGCGCTCCGTCCCGGAAGCAAATGCTGTCATGCCCAGTGCACCCACCGCCCCAAGCCCTGCACCACCGGCCGGAAGCAAGGAGGCATACCGCCAAAAAGCCAAATCGAAAACACAAACATGAAAACTCCAGGAAATTCGACTAGCTGGCAGCGCCCCAGAGTAAAGGCGTTCATCGCATTTCTCATTCTCGTCACATTGGTAATCCCAATCTCGAGTGCCCGTGCCGCAGATACCCAACGTTACGTTGGAGAAATCGGAGGGATTCCATGTGAGTTTGGCATTATCTGGTATGACGATGGCTCGGTGGCCGGACTTCTCGACTTTCAAGGCCGACGAATTGCGTTGCGCGGTGAAAATCCCAAGCAGGGGCTTTTGTTCTTCTTTGACTCGGATGGCGACGTCTACAAACTGCGGAAAACGCTCACCAAGGAGCTCGTAGTTTGGCCGGGAAAAATGAACGACGAAGTCGTCGTCTATCTCGCACGGGCGCGGTAGCGCTCTCTCCACTATCCAAAAAACGAGATCGAAGAGAGCACGATCTTATCTGAACGATCCTAGTTTCTGATGATGAAGCCCACCCTTCGAATTTTTATCAGTAGCCCTGGCGACGTAAGCGCCGAACGCATGATCACCCGTCGGGTGATCGCGCGTTTGGATGCGGAGCTCGCGGACATCGTCACGCTGGAGCCCTATATCTGGGAGCATGAGCCGTTTGATATTGCGAAATCCTTCCAGGAACAAATCCCGAAGACCGAGGCTTTCGACATCGTGCTATGCATGTTGTGGACCCGGTTGGGGTCGAAGCTGCACAATTCTCTGAAAATGCCGGATGGATCGGAAGCACCCTCGGGCATGCTCTTCGAGGTCGCGTGGGCTATGCATGGACAGCGGCTAAAAGGACTGCCGGAGATCCAGCTCTGGTGGAAGCGCGCACTTCCCGAAATTCCTCTGGAACCCGCAGCGGAACTCGACCGCCGGGTGGCCCAATATCGGGAGGTCGGCCGTTTTGTGGAATCGATCAGCAAAGATCCGGCCACCGACACCATCGTAGGGGCCTTCACCGAGTATCGTAGTTTGGATGAATTCGAGGAATTGCTGAAGGAAAAGCTCCGCCGCTCGATACATCGGCGCATGGAGGCGATGGGGATTGGAACGGCGGATTCCGATGCAGACGTTGCAATGGCTCCCACGATCACTTGGGAAGAGGGCTCCCCATTTCGCGGTTTGTTGCCATTTGAGTTTGAACACGCCCCGATCTTATTTGGGCGCACGGCGGCGGTGGGCCAGGCCAAACTTAAACCCCCGATGCTCCGGAGAAACTCATGCCTGCCCCGGCTGGAGCCCTTTCCGGAGCTGAAAGAATCCACCGACACTGCGGATCGCCATCAACTCGCCCTGCGCTACGACTTTCCCCGGCTCACTGGTAGGCCAACTGCTCAAGTTCACCTTGTCGCAATGCATTCACCGAGACCGTGCCTTGATTCCGGACCAAACTTCGAACGTCCCGGATGTAGCAGAACTATCACAAATCTGAGCTTCCTCTTCGCGGCTCACAAATCGTAATCACACGCTGGGGACTCAACACAACTTTCAAATCACTGCCTTCGAAATCCACCGCTGCGACCACTTTTTTGCTAAGACATTTATAAAATTGCATTTAGCGGAATGGTAGAACCCGATGTACACGTCACAAGAATTCACTCATAATGGAAGAGTCTGCGGATACAGTTAAAAGTTTTCAATACTGGACGTTCATCAGCTACTCTCAGTTTGACGAATCTTGGGCTAAGTGGATACATAAAGCGTTGGAGACTTATAGGCTGCCGCTAGCGATAGCTGGGAAAATTATAGGAGAGGAAGTTGCACCTAAGTATTTGAAGCCGGTATTCAGAGATCGTGATGAATTAGGGGGAGGCTCTGATCTGGGTGCAAAGCTCCGGAAAGCGCTCGAGCAGTCTCGGAGCATGGTCGTCATTTGTTCAGCGAAATCCGCTCATAGTAAGTGGGTCGAGGAGGAAATTCGCTATTTTAAATCGCTGGGTCGGGCGGATCGCGTCATGTGTCTTATCGTTTCAGGCGAACCATGTTCGGGCGATACGGCTACCGAATGTTTTCCAAAAGCGATCCGTTACAAACTCGGAGATCATGGACAAATTAGTGAAAATCCCGCTGATCCACTCGCTGCCGATGTCAGACCGGGTAAGGACGGACGCAAGAGTGCTCTGATTAAGCTGATTGCCGGAATCCTTGATATTGATTTTGACACGCTCAACCAACGAGATAGGCGGCGGCGGAAAATCCAGATGATCCACCGGATAATTGCTGTCTTTTGTGGATTTGCAATTAGCGGCTTCGGGTATGTCCTGCTTGCGGATGAGGGCGTTTTGCTTCCGGGGAGGAGTGCCATCCAGCTGGCACTGGATCGCCAAGAATGGTCGATCGTAAGGGCTCCGGCGAGCGATGATGATGTATCAAATACGGCACGCAAACTCAGAAAGCTTCTGTCACTTTGGATAAGAAAGGCTAGGGATGAGCGCGGTTGGATCAATAACTCGTTACGCGGTGATGGTGGGCTTAATATTTATAATGATTATATTTCTCAAGCGCAGGCAATGGCGGCAGTGTGTAGGATGCATGACCTAAGCGACTGGGATGCAGATCAGTTGCTAAAGTCGATTCACTCTGCTTTTGTCCCCGAGGACGGATCGATCTTTCATGGAATTTACGTGAGGCAGTCAAAAACCTCTCCTCCGCCTGAAGTTACCGGGGCGGCATGGTCTGTAAGCCTTTTGTCTCGTGCACTTTGCCTTGGGATGCATATCTCTCAAAACGACAGGGAAATCTTTAAAAAAAATCTTCGTATCGCTCAGGAGGCTTTGCTCCCGTATTTCAAAGACGGCGGATGGACAATGTTTCCCGGAAGCGAACAATCGGCTCCGCCAGACTCCTACTCTACTGTTCTCGTGCTTCAGGCGTTGCTTGATTGCAAGAATGCAGGACAACCCTGGATGGGAAACATGGAAAGGCGTGATGAGCTTATAAAGCAGGCTGTCGATTGGCTTCAGTCCGGCTACGAACGGAACCACAAGATCCCGGGTTGGCCTGGAATTGGAGAGAACGCATACGAGATCTTCGACGGACTTACGCTTCAAATATACGGAGTATTGCTCCGGGCAAAGTTGGAGGCTGGTCATGAGATTCCTCCACAGATGATGGAGTTAATGGATCGGCATCTCATTAGTTGTGTTGATCGATCGGCAACATTTCCAGTTTCAAGCGGTGAGTTCTCAAGCTTTGTGATGTGGTTCGGCGAAGAAACGAGGCGCAATGAGGCTTACCGGTTTTTATGGTTTCCCTGGGCTCTAGATGCAATGAGCATTTGGCTGGAACATGCAGCTTTATATCCGCAGCCGAAGGAAAACGTCGTTCGGATTCGACGCGCGCGTGCTCATCTTGTGATGAACGTTGGTCCTTTACTTGTGGCCCAGATGGAAAGGGATTGGACATTCATTGCTGCAGAAACCCTCTATGGATTGTCCAGCGTGCCAGATCAATAAGTGGACCGGATAACTTTTTCCTGATTTATGTCTAAGATCCCACCGCAGTGGCCAAAGGGAAAACACCTAGTTCCGCCATGATGTCTTCGTGAGCCATTACATGCTATCTACCGTTTACCGGAATGAAGATATCGTTGAATTGGCGAAAGCCTGCGAGCACTTGAAAAATGTGCGCGCCAATCTCGTCGCGATGAAAGAAGAGGGAACCATCGTCCCGGACGACGTGCGCTTCATTGATCTGCTCAGCGAGGAAATCCAAAGTCTCACCCCAAAAAATCGATGACAACATCCAAAGTCTTCATCTCCGCCACGAGCGGCGACCTGCGCAGCATCCGCCTGACGGTTAAGGAGGCGTTGCTCACTATTGGCTGTCACCCGGTCGAGCAAACGAACTTCGCTCCCGACTTCCGAACGGTGGACGCGATGCTGGAGGAGAAGATCGGCGAGTGCCAGGCGATGATCCATATCGCAGGTATGTGTTACGGGGCTGAGCCCGCCCCGGCCACTCTGCCGCCGAAGACTGAGCGGCGCAGCTACACCCAGATGGAATACGAGATGGGACGACGTCTTCAGGCGAAGAGGGGCGACAAGCGATTCCGCGTTTACACCTTCGTCTGCCCCGAGAATTTCCCCTACGACGAGGAGCCTGGTTCGGAGTCAGAAGAGAAGCGAGCCCTCCAACTCGCCCACCGTGGACGGCTCCTCACCGACACTCATCTGCACGAGGGCCCCAAGACGCACGAGGAGGTCAAACACCGAACGCTCTCCCTGCAAGAACAGGTGCGGCTCATGCAAGTGGAGCAAGGCGGCATCAAACGCACAACAAAGGCCATCTTTGCATCTCTACTGCTCCTCGCGGCGATCACGGTTGCAGGCTTCTGGTTGCTGAATCAAAAAGGCGAGGCTCCGCCACCTCCGCCGCATAAGGGAGAAATATCCCTCGTCATTATCATGGGCGAGGATGTCGAGTATGAGCAAATCATGCGCGATGCGTTCCTCGCCAAGATGGAAAGTGAGCTGGCAAAGCGCGGCTACACCCTCAAGGCGTCTGTAGAGAAGACGAAGTTTAAGCCAGGCGACTACGCCGGGCCCAGTGATCCCAAGGCCGCAAAGAAATGGGATGCCCTGCTGCATGGCGTCGAGAATGAGTTTGCACACAAAGAAATCAGCTACTTTGTCACGCTGGGCACCCATGCCACAAACGCCGTGCTTCAAGAGGGGCTTATGGAAAAATACGGCGCGTGCCTGATCTATCTCGGCGTTTCCGATCCCGTAAAAGCAGGTTTTGTCAACAAACGGGACGTCGCCGGTGTGCAATACGGCACAGGCGGACGCGACTATGGCGTGATGATTGATAATCTCTTCGAGCACAATCAAAATCTGGTCTTCCTCTACAATGCAGGGGTGATTCAGGATCAGTTTGTTAGCGAGGAACTCCGCATCCTGAATGAAGAATTCGCGATGGCCCCCGATTCGCAACGACGAAAGCCTCGCTTTTCTCTCGATCAACGACCAAACGAAACCCCCATTGCCCTCGCCGACATCCAGGCAGCCGACAGGAGCCAACCCGCTGTCTCTCCCATCTACTTCGCATGGTATGGGCTCGACAACATTTTGGGCGACGCGGACAACGAGCCAGAGTTTGCCTCTGGAAGGTATTGGGTCGTTCCCTCCACCTACTCGACGATCAATCTGAAGAACGCAGGAATCGTCGTGTCGGTCGATGACGGTCTCATCGGTGAAATGGGAGCCGACATTCTGCTCCGCAAGATTGATGATCCACAACTCGACCTTAGCCAGCACCCCATCATTCGCCCCACTTTCAGAACATGGATTTGCCGCCGAACCATCGAGATGAACGGCATGGATCAATCAATCAAACCGGAGATCCTAGCGTCTACCAACCGCGACAACTACCCATGGATCACTTTCGACGACGCACGATGACAGTCTAACAATTATGAAAACCATCCGCATCTTCCTCAGCAGCCCCGGTGATGTCGCCGAAGAACGGGAACAGGCCCGGCAGGTAATTAATGCCCTCAAGCGGCGGTATGCGGGATGGCTGAATCCAGTGCTCCGTAAGGACTGCGGCAGCATCGAGGAGTGATCGCTCGAATTGAGCGTTTGGCAAGGCGAAGTTTGCATTTCATACACGGCTCATTTTCAATGACTAGACCCGAGAACGTCGTAACTGCTCGAGCACCTCGTAAACTCCATCAACTATGCAGAACCTAACATTTGACGATAACGCGTGGGACAACTTGCTTTCGTTTGTGGACGACGGAACGGTGATTCCGATCGTGGGCAAAGAGTTGAGTGAGGTCACTGATCCCGATACGGGGGAGTTGGTTTTGTTTGAGGATTGGTTGGCTCGTCAATTGGCGAACAAGGTCAACCCCCCGGGCTACGAAGCGGGGTGGAGTTTGAACCGGGTGGTTTGCTCGGCCTTGCGTGCCGGGCAGAAACCGAAACAATTGCTTGCGACCATCAAACGGCTAATCGGGGACGGCTCGTTTACCGTCCCGGAGGCCCTGAGCCTGCTTGCGGAAATCACAGACTTCCGGCTTTATGTGACCACGGCGCTCGATTCCCTGCTGGAGCAGGCTTTGCGGGAATCCTGCCCTACCAAACAGGCATCCGTCCTTGCCTACGGCCCCAAGCGACACACCGACCTTCCGACTGTTTTTGAGGAGTTTGCGGGGCTGGCTGTTTACCATCTATTTGGGCGGCCAGATCATTCGTCCGATGCAGCCATTTGCGAAGGTGACCTTGTGGAGTGGCTTGCGGCGTTGCAATCGCCGAATAACGCGCCTCAAAATCTTTGCGCGGCACTGGAAACCAGCCATGTGCTACTCATCGGACTTGGTTACGACGGTTGGCTTGCCCGATTTTTCTTGAGAGCAGCCAAACGACGCCCGCTCGCAGATAACCGAGATCATCAGGAGTATCTTGCAGATCCGGCCGCCTTGGCGGATGGAGAGTTGGTCTTGTTCATTCATACATCCAGCCCGTCCACTGTGCTCGTGGAGGGGGTCCGAAGTCCGCTGGACTTCGTCAGAGACCTGCACCGGCGTTGGAAGATTCAATCCGCTAAAAAAGTCGTGTCGGGCAAACATTTAAGCCCGGTTTCGGCACCTGTGCGCTTCCTTCCTCCTGAAAAAGAGATGCCTAAAAATGCCATTTTTATCTCTTACTCGCGGACGACCGACTTTGAGGTGGCGAAAAAACTGAAGGTTGCCCTCGACGATGCGGGCCTCACGTCTTGGTTCGATCTGGATCGCTTGGAGGGTGGGGATGCCTATGAGGCCAAAATCAGGCAAAACATCAAACATTGCAGCTATTTCATTCCGATCATCTCGAACGAAGCATTAGCCCGTGAAGAGGCATTCTTCTACGGCGAATGGAAGTGGGCAATCTCGCGGATGGAGTGGATGGGCGAAAATCCATTGTTCATTTTTCCGTTGCTTGTGGGATCTGTTGACCACGGGCATCACAAAATCCCCGGCGAATTTCGTGCCCGCAACTTTTTTGAATCACCCGACGGTGCGGTGCCGCCCGCGTTGCCGGATCGTCTGAGTAAGTTGCTTGCTGCTTAACTACCGCTCGGCAACTCAATCGCACCGTCGCCACATGACTCCTGAAACGTCCCCAACAAAATTCTCCCTTTGGCCTGGACTCCGTCCGTATGAGTCGCATGAGCAAGCACGATTCTTCGGCCGACAATCCGAACTCGCAGACCTCGGCCAGCGGATCAAGCGCCGGACGACTACCGTGCTATTTGCGGAGTCGGGAATTGGAAAGACCTCGCTTCTCAAAGCAGGCCTGATCCCGCTACTGCGCGGCGAAGGGCTTCTGCCGATCTACCTTCACCTCGACCACAGTCTTTCCGCACCCAGCTTGATTGACCAAGTCTGGCAGGAGCTGGACGCGGCAAACCTCCTCGCGCAAAAACATATATCGGAGCGGCCTGAAAGCCTTTGGAGCTGGTTTCACGACACGGAATCCGGATTGCTCAGCACGAGAAATGCCGGTGTTACACCGATTCTCATCTTCGATCAGTTTGAGGAAATCTACACTGTTGGAAATTCCTTTGCGGACCGGAAGGTCGGGCGGGAGGAATTCCTCGTTCAGCTTTCGGATCTCGTGGAAAGCCGCGTGCCAGAGGCTATTCAAAGCCGCCTCTCAGACGAGGACTTCCCTTTTGACCGTTTCGACTTTGAGGCATCCCGTTACCACATCGTCATCTCTCTCCGAGAAGATTACCTCTCTCTCCTCGACCGAGAACGGGAGCGAATGCCTGCGGTGATGCAAAATCGGATGATGCTAGACCGACTCAAGGGCAGTGCCGCCCTCGATGTTGTCAACGGTCCCGATCCCACAATAATCCAACCCGGGATGCCCGAACGCATCGTGCGATACGTCGCGGACGTCTCCACGACCCCACTCGATGAGATTGAAGTCGAACCTTCTATTCTGAGCCTCGTCTGTCGCCAGCTTGACGAAGCCCGAGGAGAGGGTCTCATCTCCGAGTCCCTCCTAGAAGGTCGCCGTGGCGAGATACTTCAGCGTTTTTACGATTCGGCTTTTGATGGCCTTCCCGAGTCGGCGCGTTCCATCGTGGAGCAAGATCTGGTCACTCCATCCGGCCATCGCCAAAGCCTCGTGAAAGTGGATTTCGAAGCCAAGCTTGGCGAAGACGTTGTTGCTTCATTGATCGAGCGGCGCATTCTTCACACTGAGCAACACGGACGGGTCGCGAAGATCGCACTTACCCACGATCTGCTCCTTCCACTCGTCATCAAATCTCGCACCGAAGCCAGCGAGCGCAAGATTCGCGATGAAGCGGCAGCTAATGAACGCAAGATCCGTGAAGAGGCGGTAGCCAATGAACGGGCCAGCGCAAGCCGCCTCAAAGTCGAACGCGATAAAAGGATCAAGTTTCAGTTGGCTCTTGTCGCATCCGTAGTGGTGGGCCTGCTCGCAGTGTTGGGGCTTGCATTGGCCGTCGTCTTTAAAAGTGACGCCGATAATGCTAGGATCGCCGCCGATGATGCTAATGTTGACCTGCAAAAGAAGGTGGACGAACTCAACCTAACGAAATCCAACCTGGAAAGTGCTCTCACAGCAAAGAATAAGGCAATATCCGATGCTGAACAGGCAGCTCGAAAAGCTGAAAGTGCCAACAAAAACACTCAGCGTCTCCTTGGTGAAAGCCTTGCATGGGCGCAGGAAGTCGTCAAACGTGCGACATCGCAAGAGAGTGCGTTGGGTTCGCGTGCCCGGTTAGCGCTGCTTGAACGCGCCCAGAGCCTGTTCGAACTGCTGGAAAAAACAAGACCGCAAGATCTGCAAATCGAAGGCGTGGACATCGATAGACAGCTTTTTGATGTTGATTCTCTTGCAATTGATGTCCACGTGCAAAATATCGAGATTCAACCCGCGATCGACCGGATTGCTGCGGCTCGCGAAAAAGTGGAGCAATTCGACGCCCCGTGGGTCGTCCAGGCAAGGGCTCAACTCTATGAGAAAGAGGGTGATTTGTGGTATGATCGGGGCAAGGAACTCGCCGCGATTTCCGGGCGAGCTCGGTCTACCCGCAAACCCTACGAGCATCTCAAGAGCGTAGCTCTGGATGCCTTTGAAAAGTCAGTCGAACCTTATGAGCAAGCGCTATCGCTTACTTCAGGGGATTCGCTGAATACCTGTCGGATTCTTAACAAACTCGCAAATAGCTTCCGAGAACTTGACCGCTTCGATGAAGCCGCGAGCACACTCGCTCAAAGTAGGAAGCTTCTGGATGAACTCAAACCGGCGCCCGGTGAGTCTGAAATCGCGGTTAAACGCTTAAATGCTGATTATTGGAATAAACTCGGCAACCTAGAGAACAAATCCAACAGCAGAGCGATAGGAAACGCAGAGGCTAGCTATCAGAAAGCAATTGAACTTAGACGGGAAGTTCTAGCCGCCGAACCTAATAATCCGAATCACAGATACGAACTGGCCCAGTCGATTGCAAATCTCGCCTTCTTGGATCCGAAAGACCTGAATTTATATGAACAACGTATCGACTTAGCGAGAGAGCTGACGCAGGCCTATCCTGAAAACTCCTTATATCGAAGATTCCTTGCCGAGGGATATTGGACGCTTGCCAAAGGCTATCGTGATAAAAAGGATTCCAGCAAGTTCAAACACTTTGCCGAGCAAGCAGTTCTCGTGGGCGGTGTGGAAAACGTCCAATACCTCATCACTTACAAAGAAGCATTGAAGAAGAGCAGCGAAGAGAAAGGGTTGCAACCACTCATCGATCTCCTTGAATCGCAGAACAAGAACGTTCCCAAAAATCAGACCGATTGAGAACTTTGCCATGAAAACCATCCGCATCTTCATCAGCAGCCCGGATGATGTAACCGACTAGCAGGCGGTTAACAAGGGGCGTCCCCAAAAAATATTACCACATTACAAGGTGATCGGCTTTGGCTGAAACTCGATGATGGAACGGTACGAGGGACTTCCGCCGGGCAATGATCCCTTGACGGAGCCACTTCGGAACGAGTTGAGGCAAGTCATTGCCACATCTCTGTAGGAAAACTCGGGATCCGGAGCCGCATGGTTCGAAGGGAATCGTCGTCGGAGCTGCGTGGCTTCTCATGTCATATCGAGAACTCAGGCGGGGAGCGCTGAGGAGGCACGCCGGTCGGTCCCCTGTATAGTTCCGGCTGAGAGCCATTCAGGTCAGGATGCAAAGATCAAAATTCTGAAGGGGAATTTTTCGCCTACTAAAATGCTGCCACCACAAAAAGGGTCGCGGGAAACTGGATGTCATTGTCCGTTCACGAACCGGCTCTGGGCTCGATGCGGACATCGTTGTGTTTCATAATGCCGAACTCCATGTCGCGGAAGGTCACGATCATTTCATGGTTGTGAGCAAAAAGAAGATGGTGATCGAACGCTCCGTTGGAGGCCAGATGCAGTTCGTCGGCCCAGACTTCCATGAAGGTGATGTCCGCATCCATTTCGAACACCCCGTTTTTCGAAAACTCGACACCCTCCAGCCCGACATACTTGATGGCAAAATCGCTGCGCTCGCCGGTAAGGCCATCCTGCGTTTCGCAGACCCCGCCAAAAATCAACGCGAGGGACGGGATTCGCCCGAACTCGAAGGTCATTTTGGCCCTCTTCGCATCGTGCAGGTTCACTTCGGTGAGGAAGTGTAAAAGAGCCGGCGTGAGATGTTCGCGCATTTCCCGGCAGTGCTCCTTGTAGGCGGCGCGGACCGCCGCTCCGTCCGGACACATCGCGGCCGCCCATTCACGGGTGAAAAATTTCATCCCTTCAGGAAGCACATTTCACCCCAATCGGCGAAGCCCAAAAGTCCCAGCAAAGTCCTCCCGTTCTCCGGTTCCAGCGCACGCAGCGCTTACTATTTTGCACCGGAAGCGGATCCAAAGTAGCGTGCCTCAAGGTCATCTCGCTCCTTTGCGAAGTGAACGAGTTTTGCGTTAAGCAATTCGAGCAAACGTCGATCACTCGGGCGCAGTGCATAGGCAATGTTTTCCGGTTCGAGATCCGGAACGAATTCTTGGGTGACGTCTGACATTGCAAAGATCACGTGGCGCGCTTCGGAGATCAGCCGAGTCTTGTGAATCGCGTATGGCTTGTCTAGCAAGCCAGCATCGATTACGCCTGCTTCAATATCTGCAAGGATAACGTCGTAGGCTGCTCCCTTCTCGCTATATAACTTGAGCCGAGAACTATCCCCGCCAACAAGCCGGAGTCCAAGATCTGCATTTGTAGTCTCAGCTGCCGCCCCGAGTCGGCGCGGTGTAAAATGCCCACAATTGAAAGCATCAACTCCATCAAGCGTCACCACCACTTGAGGAAAACGAATATGAGGATTTGTGAATCGAAGACTGTATTTTGCCTCGCGCTCCTGTGTCGCTGAAATTCCGGACGCGAGAAGGTCAATCGATTCGTCATTCAGGAGCGATCCGAAGTAGGTATCACCCCAGTTCAATACGGTATACTCGATTTTCACCTCTTCCTTCTCGGCATCGAACTCCTTGATGTCTCGGAGTAGAATGTGCAAGATCTCAATGTCAAAGCCAGTGAGACGTTCGCCATTCTGAGAAACAAAGAGTCCGCCAGTCTCAGAAACTCCTACCATGACTATTCCCGTGGAGCGTATGCGATCGAGGGCATCCCGGTGAACGGTAAACGAACGCTTTTCGCTCCATTCGCCGTAATCTATCTTCCCGCCCCCGCGTTTCCAGACTGGGCGAACTTGCCAGGTAACGGTTCCCGTTAAATCCGATTGTGTGCAGGTGTTTCGAACAAAGGTTTGCGTGAAAGACGTTTGGTTCCCTGCAGAAATCGAGACCTCGTAAGCAAGGTTTTTAGGATCAAGATGCTCGCCATCCCACTGAAATGACACCGACCCCAACAACGAACTCCCGTCTGCGGGGTTCTTGAGTTCGACCGTCGTAGGCTTGGTGTTCATGAAAATGCTTGCCGCATATAGAGCACCAAGAATGACCAATGCGAAGAGAAGCCAAACCAACCAGAGCGGACGTTGTGGCTTGCCAGTTGGCGACGTGGGACCCGCTTGTCGGTCACTTGTTTTGTTGGTCCCAATGGCTTGAACGAGCGTAGGGAGATATTCGTGAATGGGCCGATTCCGAGCGTCCAACCAGTGACATGCATTGATAAAGTATTCGAGATCTTGTGAAGGCATGACATCCGCAATTCGTATCGGCACGAGCTTCTTTCGGCGAGTAACCGCCCGTTCGACCTCGCGAAGAACATGCGGTGATTGGTTGGACGCTTCGGAGAAAACAAAGACCAACGCGGAAGCGTCCTCAATGGCCTCAAAAATAGCTTTCCCCCAGTTGCTTCCTGGCGGGATATCCCGCGGTGCCATCAAGCACTTGATGGAACGGGCCTCAAGTGAGCGGCACAAGTTTTCTGAATACTCCGCATCAGCCGCAGAATAACTTATGAACACAGAACTCTCCGAGGCCGACAGTTGTAATGGCTCCGAATCCGGCCCTGAGCTTCTCAGGTTTGCGTCGTCCTCACCAATCATACAACCACTGCTTGTCTTTCGCGTTTGCGAGGAGCTTATCAAGGCTGATGTCTAGCGGGTGCTTCTGCTTCAATGTCTCCAGTAGCCTCACGGCCTCGGATGCAGCATTCCAGGCAGCACGATCAAAACCTTGCCTGCAATCCCTGCTTGTACGAGCCAGAAGAATCAATGCGTGGATCTTTTGAGCTTGAAGATGCTGTGAATTCTCAGCGACGAGCGCTTTTAGGCGATTCTCGGTTTCGCTGAAATCATCCTCTGGCTCTCCATTTTCCAAGGCCCACTCGATGGCATCCAGAGTCCTGCGCAACTCTTGAGCGACGAATGCGCGGAAGCACCGTTGCTCCCAAAATGCGGAATCCTTTAGCGAAAGAATGAAACTGCCGTCCGGGAGTTGTCGACAATCAACCTTGCCGCTGGCCTCCGCCCTAGCGCGGACTTCAACAGCCGGGGCAACATAGAATCCCTTCTGTCCTACGCCACCTCGTAGGAGTCCGTCCAACAACTCGTCCTTGATCGATTGAAATTCCGTCCTCCGCCTCTCGACCAGTCCCCGAATTAAACTGCGCCAATCATGAACCTCCTTTTCGGAAAGAGTTGAGATCACTACCGACGCAACGGCAGGATGAACAAATGCGAGTTCGGGGTAGTCGCTTGAGCTAAGAAGGGCAAGCTCCTCGAGAGCAGCCCGCACGGACTCCCAGTTGAATGTAGATGCAGTGGGGCTATCCATCTGGGAGTTCCTCGTTTCCGATAACTCGCGCAGCCACAACCACGGCACCGCATCTTCCGGAAGGAGTGACGCGAACTGCAGTGCGACAACGGCGCTTGGCAGCTCCCGCCCGAGACGTTCGAGTGCCGATTCAACATAGAGCGAGAGCTTTTCTTCAAGATCACGCTCTGCCGTGTCGCCAGCGAAACTCTGAACCTTTGCGGTCAGGCGTTCGTCGGGGAAAAACGGAGTCAGCTCTTTCATATCAACGGATCAATCTCCTTTGCCCGGCATCTGATGTCAGCATGCAAGGAGGATTGCCCGCAATGGCAACTCACGCTATTGGGTGCTTCCATGGGTAACTGTGCGACAATCTTACACTCCATTGATCGATGCTGGTTCCTCAAGATTTTTCCTTTCTGATTCGTATTCACCTTTGCCCGTCGGGCTTCTGAGCTGGAATCCTACCTCTGCGTTGAACGCGCCCGAATTCTCTCTTTGAACAGGGCAATCACTTCTTCGGCGCTGCTTCCTCCGTAGCCTGCGCTTTTGAGGAGGACGGTGCCGTCCGGATTTAGGAGGACGATCGTGGGAAAGCCTTGCATCTCAAACGTTGTCTCCAGTTCTGAGAGTTTTGATTGTTGAGCTTCGGTCAGAGCGTCCAGTTCCTCGTAATCAAAAACCACAGAAACGAGGTTGGCTTTGGCGAAGCTCGCAAATGCCGGGGTATCGAGGACGCTTTTCTTGAGTGCCTGGCAGTGGGAGCACCCGCTTGATAGGAAAGCGAGGAAGATGGTTTTTTTCTCGGACTTTGCCTGGGCCACGGCCGAAGGAAAGTCGGTGGTGGTCGGGAATGGCAATTCCATCGCGTGGAGGGCGGTGGGAATCATTACTGTGAGGAAGGTGGCAAGGAGAATGTGGGTTTTCATGGTAGGTGGTGTGGTGCTGATGAGTGATGTAGTCTGCTGAAGTCGGGACTCTGGTGTTTTGAGGAACATAAAAGTCAGCGAACAGTTGGATACGGAATCGGCTGCCGAAGGGCAGCTGCCTGCTGGTTTCGCGTAATCATGTGGGCAGCGGCAACATCGTTGTTTTGAGAGCCTCCACCCCCACCGCTGGGGTTAGCTATCATCGCTCCGATCAGGGTGAGTGCAAACGCCATTGCTACCTTGTTTTGTTGTTCAATTCGTCTCTGATTTGCGGCGTAGTAACGGGATCCTGAAGCGACATCTTGCGATGTTCCGGCTCCGTTGGAGACAAGCTTGTTGGCAAGAGTTTTATGACCCGATTTGGCAGCTATCCCGGCAGCGGAGTCCCCATTGGCACTTTTTGCCTTTGGATTTGCTCCATTCTCCAACAGCATTTTGGCCATCTCGGCGTTTCCGAATCTTGCCGCGACGCAGAGCGGCGGTAGCCCGTCAATCGGCTTGTCGACATTGGTTGCCGTCACATATTTTTGCGCAAGTGCGGTGTCTCCCGCCGCCACGCACCGGGCGAACTTCACGTCGCGGTGTGCGAGAGCAAACTCGAGTAGCTTTCTGCCCGCATCGTCATCGATTTTGACTCTGGCGCGAGATCCATACCCCTGGGTTTTCACAAATTGACCTGTGCCCCCCGGATAGGCGCAACTTGACAGACAGATCGCTACCAAGAGCGAGGAAACGATTTCGGTGGCTTTGTTCATAGCGGTGTTTGGTTTTGGGTTTAGCGATGTTAATCGAGGTGTCGGTGAGGGTTGTTTAGGATTTGGGAGATGGACGAGGCTAGAAAAGTGTTGGAGTTCGTGGCGCCTTCAGATCGTGAATCTGGGCTTGGAGGTTGCGGTTCTCCGAGGCAAGGAACAATGTGATAGCCGCCAACACCGAAATAGCCGTCAGGGAAGCGAAATGCCAGAGGTTGTCGGCGGCGGGCCGTGAAGAGGGTCGAAATTGCATGAGCGGCCACAGCAAGATCACGGTCGAGAGGTTCGACAGGTGGATAATCAGACAGTAGAGGCAGGGAGCGCGCAGAACGAAAAACATGATGGTCCCGAGTGTCAGTGATCCCACAGCCCCAATGAGGGTAATCCACGAGAAAGAAAAGCGATAGACTGGATCCCCGGTGCGATGAAAGGCACGCAGGTTCAGCGACCAGAAAACGAAATAGAACAGCCCGAAGACGCCGAGCGGGATCCCGGCGATTTTCGAGAACTGGCTCGTGAGGGCGGTGCCGCAGTCGAGCGCCTTGATCGCACAGCCCAACTGCGGGATTCCCTCTGCAGGTGTGGCATAGATCGTGGCCACCGAGGCGGCCATGCCGACGAGACCGAGACTTTGCGCGGCGAGAATTCGGACGCGGGAACTGATGCCACTTTGACCTTGTTTCTCCGAAAACATGACAGTCGAGTTATGAAAACCGTTTCACACCGAATTGAGAGTGGGAATGGTCGAAGCCAGATCCTTCATTTCGTTTTTTCCAACGTGATGGATTCTCCAGAGTTGGAATGTATAAGAACGAGCGTAGTTTTCTCCACCTTTGCCACGCGAAACCTTATCGGATGATCCTTGGAATCCGGAATCTTCGCGTCAACCGAGAGTTCATTACCAGAGAGCAGCCATGTGCCTTTGATTTCATCAACAAGGCCGGCCATTTCGACGACTTTTTCATAAAGAAACGATCCGTCCGCGTTGAATGAATAGTAATGCCAGATGCCGTCTCCCATCATCCATGTTCCTACCAATAACTCTCTCGCAACCGCATCAGAACCTATAGTATGCGGCGACGGACTCACAGGATTCCCTCGGTTAGTTTGCGTGGCATCCTTGGGGATCTTACCCCGCTCCAGAGTGAGTGTTTGCACGTTTTCGTGAGGTGCGGGTGAGTAAACAACTTTCACAGATGTGCCAACCTTGCCCTTTAGGAGATCGATAGCATCAGTGAGAGATACGCTGAATGGTAGGGACGGTTTTCCGTCAACGTAGGTTGGCATTACATTGTTGCCATCCACACCACAAATAATGTCTCCTTTAGCCATCCTGGCTTGCGCCGCCGCACCTCCTTCCATGACACTCACGACGAAGATGTAACCGGACTTTTCATCTTGTGCCAACACCGCACCGATGCCTCCTCTGGCCATAATCAAATCATCGCTGTCGATAGACGGTCGATTGGCGATTTTCATTACGCGTTCCGTAGCGGCCATGATTTCCAGAACAAGGCTGTGATCAAAGTTTGGGTCAAAACGGAGCCTGCTCTCGCAGAGAAGGGATGCTGGCATGTTGCTATCTCGTCCATCGAACAATGTAATGGAGTCGTCCGTAGCCTCTCCCAGGAACGGTCTCGACAAATCTCGCACCCTTTTCAAATACTCTTGAGGGCTGCCACCGCTTGCCCCAAGAAAGAGTGCCATTGATGAGATGATAATCACCCCCGGTTTGTTCCCGACTTCGAGAATCAACGTCACGCCAGACGATAATTGCACGATGGCTTTTGATGCTTCCTCACGAATCGATAGAATCACGCTACCGGGCGAGTAAGCAGTATATCCAATCTCTAGCATGTCATTATTGACGAAGTCTCTTAGAGTTGAAGACGACACTCTCGACGCCGGGATGGAATCAACACCCTCCATGTTTCTATCGAGCACTTTCTTGACAGCAGCAATCGTCGCTGGATCACCAGCGTTCAACTTCTGGGCGAGATCTCCGTAGTCACTATGGTTTGAAGTCTCGGTTCCCGAAGAACCCTCGCTGTGAGCGATTGTTGGACAAAGCGCGGCTACTAGAGCCGCGATGGATATCAAGCGGACGTGTGACTTTCGTTGTGTGGTTTTCATAATTGTTAGATGGTCGTCGAGTATCATCGAAAATGATCTACTCGAAGTGTTTCGGTTGCTAGCGTCGAGGGTTTCAGGTTAGTTGGCTCCGGTGACATCGGCGACGGCGTATTCACACAACATCAACCGCTCATACATCGGTTTGTGGATCGTTCCCCCGACCTTCTCCTCGTCGGCCCGGATCGGCTCCAAACCCGCCGCGACGACGGCGGGGGCGATGATTTGTTGATACACCGCGTCGAAATCAATGATTCGACCGTTCCCCTCTTGTTTTCGCCCAAAGGGCATCAGAACAAAGCAAAGTGGTTTCATGAGGTCAGATAGGCAATCTTTGAAGGCTGCTGATGAAGATGCGAAGGGTTTTCACGAGTAGGTGAAGGGACGGTAGCTTGCTCTGTGTGTTTGTGTCGCCGTGGGGACATGTCTTTTCCGAAGGCAGGAGGCTCTCACGGAGGCACAGTGACACGGAGGGGTTGTTAGGAGCCGGAGACGGTTCATGAGGTGGCAACCCGTCGTGAGCAGGGCCTGCTTCGCGATTTCGCGCACGGAGTGGAGGTCGCCGGAGGTGGCTGAGATGAAGACCTCGGTGCGTTTGGTTGCAGTGGCGGATTTTGATGGATTCATTTGAAGAATACTGCGGGCACGCTTTTCGTTGTTCGGGTGACGCGAAAAAGGGAAGCATCGTTTTGTGAATTCTTTGCCGCGAAGCTCGACGGCGCTGACTCAAGCCGGTCATTGCGAGGTAATTTGTGATAACGAGAGGTGGTGCGCACATTGAACGGACGAAAAACTGCGGCCGGATTGCGCAAAAACTACGTTCCGGCGGCAATTTTTCTGTTGAGGGGCAGCCAGAGTCTGATGACAGGTGGGCTCCCAAGAAAAGTATCGCAACTCCAATGTCTTGCGCATTTTGGCGCCTCATTGCGTTCGATCTCCGGATAGAACGGAATCTGGCCAGAATCTATGAAGCACCCTACGTTTTGGCCAAATATGGGCTGCTTACTCCGGTGGTGGATTCACCGCAAGCTCGATCTCCGCCTCCGAGTGCCCCATCGTTCTGAGCAGAGTTGCCAGTTCTTCCCGCTGGGCAGGACGTTTCTTGAGGAATTCTTGGACGGTGCGGATGCGGTTCTCAGGCTCCTTAATCAAAGACAATCCTCGGCGACGGGTCTCCGCTTTTTCTGGGTCGGAGGCGTTGAGCACCACCATCGCTGACATCCTGACGTGCTCTTCAGCAGGCAATGCGTTCATGGCCTCCTTGAGAATCTGGAACTGTCTGGGCGTCCCGCTGGCGAGTCGGTTGGCGAGGTTTGATTCATCCACCGACACCTCATCGGTGGTCAAAAAGTAGCTAATCATTTCCGCTCCGTCGCTTGTGGTTGCGATTTGTGAGTAGCCTACGGCAAAATCCTCGAAGGCTGTCGAGGTCTGAGATCGGCTCTTCATTCCTTGTTGATCCATCGCAAAATCATACGCGGCCTGCGGCTGTTGTTTTGCCCATTCCTCGACGAAGTTGGAGGGGAACGCGGGCGGTGTCCACCCCTCCTCGCCCGACTCGCGATTCTTTTGCAGCACGTAATCTCCGATCTGTTGGAAGTTCGTGGAGGGCCCGAAAGTGACTTGCATGCTTTCGGTGTACCCGTTCCGCGCAGGCAACTCGAAGACCTCGGCAAATCGGTGCGGTTGAAACTGCAGACACAGGCCCATGACCATGTAGGGCTCCACTTGATCCACGTTACCGTTGCGGTTCATCTGAATGCCCATGTCGAGTGCTCGCTCCGGGTTCACCTTAGCGAAGGCATGCAAGATGAAGCCATTTGCCGTCTTGCGGATGTTCCCCAATTCCGACTGGCGAACCCAAGCCAAGGCAGCCTCCGGGTCTTTTTCCCCCCATCGACCCAGAAAATGAAGCAGGCCAAACGCCCGTGGGAGATCGCTCTTGAGCGTCGCCACGGGCGTGATCATCTGGTTCGCCTGCTCAGCCATGGACAGGATCAGTTCCGGCGCTTCGGGCTCAGATTCGATGGAGTGTGAGGCATGAACGCCCCCGACAGCCTTAGGCTCCCTCTCAGCGACAACTCGAATCTCGCCGGAACTCGCTGGGGCACTCGGGCGGGAACGAAAACCAAAGGCCCCGATCGCAACGCCGACCGCAAGCGACGACGAGATGAGAAGCAGCGCAGCAGGCGAAACCACCTGTGGGAATGATTTCGTCATCACGAGCATCTTTGTATGAGATTCCATACTCTAGTGACGCAAACGCGGTCGCGAATTGCGAAAATACCTTCGTGCTCGTATACGGAATTCGCGGGGTCCGTAGGCCGGGCTGTGACCCCGTGGTCAACTTAGGCAAAGCTCGCCGAGGAGCATGCCCAGAATTCGCTGCCGCCCCGCTCATCCGCCGAGTCGAACAAGCTCAGGTATGAAAAATGAGTTGCAAAGCAACAATAAAACTCCTCTGCGGGTATGCAATAGGCGGGTTCCGGCAATACAAATCCGGCATCACCGTGAAACAATGGACCTTATATTGAAGTGCGCGACTTGGTTCAAAGGGGCTTAATTTCTATAGATTCCACGGCAACTTCGACAAATTGCTCGGCGGATGGAAGCGGTCCTTTCCAATCTTGATACTCATACCAAAAAGGGTTCAGAGTTCCAAAAAGTGTCAAATCTCCGGCAAGCGGTGCTCCATCAAATTCTCTTTCACCCAAAAAACGGCCGTTACTATAAATCCTCAAGAGATTATCCTTAACGATGACCGTCAATCGGTTTGGAGAACCATCTACTGCCATTTGACCTGAATCGATTTTGACCCATGGAATTTGTTCCCATTGGTCATTCAAATCAAAATATCCCAGACCCCAAACGGGGGTCTTTTGGTGGTTCATGAATACCCGGTATCCATGAGTAGCGAGAGCTCCTTTGCGAAATCCGAGTGCAATGCCGACTCCGGTTTCTTCAGTAACTTTTAAGATACGATACTGAATTGTTGCCTCGAAGTCTTTCAGTTGCCCGTCCATTGGTAGCCTAAAGGAAAAAGAATCACCGTCCTCCGTTCCTCTGAGAATAAACGGCTTTGGCAATTCAGAGTGTTCGATCATCTGGACGGCAGCGCTTTTGTCCTCTGCTTCAAGCGAGTAATCGACCGGCGACAACACTACTCTGAATCCTCTAATTGAATCACCATCCACCGCCGTTGAGCACCCACGACTTTCAGAGAGTGCTAAATCCAACCCCGAACCGGGAACAAGCCATCCCGTCCATCCTAGTCCTCGCGAACAAACAAGGCCTTGACTTCTGGTACGCTTCAAAGAATCGCTAAACATTTCAACAATATAAGGACTGTTCAGCGAACTCTCATAAACGGTATCGACCGTTTCGGCAACGTTTCCGCCGAGATCGTAAATTCCAAGGTTATTTGGGGGAAACGAACCAACAGGGGCGGTCATGGAAAAATTGTCCTCATATTCGTGTTTTGGATCCATTGCTAAAGCCATGTTCTGATAATTTCCGCGTTCATTCTGTTGAGTCGTGTAAGGATTCCAAGGGTAGAGTGAATCGCCAACGGCAATACTCCATTCCTCATCCCGAATGATCCTGTATTCCCAATCTTTGGGTATCAGCCCTGATGTCTGTTCCCTCTCGGTCAGCCACTCGCAAAAGCGCTTCGCATTGACCAATGATACACCCACCACTGGGTGCAAGTCACTATCCTGATAAAAGCCAGGATTTCGCCAGTCCCTTCCGTAGTTACCCCACTTGGTCTTCTGGTCAGCAGGGTCCAACTCATGAGTGTACATTTCATTTTGGACGCTATAATTGACACTATCGGCGAATTCTTCGTAGTCGCGAACCCGAAGCTCCCAGATCGAACACAGAACTTCAGTCCCTGGCAGTCTCACGAATTTCATCCCGAGACTGTTCTCGAATGGCTTATCTTTATCATGAAGCAATAATGCATCAGATACCAGCACTTCAGGTTCAATCGGAGTCGGTCTTTTGGTGAAGAAATAATAGAGCAGTCCAGCGCCGAGAACAGCCAGGACAGCCAAAGTGGCGATCAATGTTTTTGTGCCCGTTCGGCTCGCACGCTCCGGCTTTTTTTCAGGTGTTGGTGGCATCACCAAGATTTCTGAGACTGCATATTCGTAGGCAGGCCGAGAATCAGACTTGGATTCGATTTGAGCTGAGTCGGAAGCATCAACAGGAGCTTTTTGGGCATCTTGGATGATTATCTTTTGCGCTTCGAGCTTTGCCGGGAGGAGTTTGATCATCTCACGCAGTCGTGCCTCCACATCAGCGAAAGCAGCGTCTACAGAATGCCACGACCTGTCCTCTACGGGCTTTACATCGCTCGGGAGCGCTTGCAACGAGCACCATTTTTCATCCTTCCAGCCCGGTGTGTTTCGCAGAAGGATTGGGATAACAACCGCCTCCCCTTTCATCATGCGCTGAATTGCAAGGGGGGCCTCTGTATTTCGGATGAAGTCGGAATCCAAGAAGTTGTTGCTCACCATGAAAAGGATGATCTGCGAGCAGTTCATCGCTTCTGTGATGGCTTCCGCCCAGCGATCACCAGGCTGAATCTCTCCGTCGGTCCATTTTTCAATCACCCCCTGCCGCTCCATCACCCGCAGATTTGTGTCGAATCGCTTTTTGAGATCCGCATCTTCGTGGGCATAACTGACAAATACTCTTGGTTTCGTAGGAACGGTGTTCATTTTTGGGTGGTTTTTACGCTATAATCCCGCGAATCGCTCGCAGGTTTCCTAGCGCGGCAAAGATGAAGACTTCGGTGAGCTTGGTTGCAGGAGGTGATTTTGATGCAGCTGATTTCATCGGGCTTGATCGAATGTCGGAAGCAAGAGGTGGTGATCCATCGCGGAAGAGAAGCTCGAGATTGTGATAGTTTTGCAATAATCGAGTTTGAGACGTTCGAAGTCGCGTTGATTACCAGAACTCCTCCATCTTAAAGCGGCGGCGATCAGTGGAGCACTTGCCATACCACTAAGACGCAGCGGTAAGCAGCGTTTGCACAGAAACCCGCAGGACTTTCGAAAAATTCAGTTAGGCCTGAAGGCTTGCTGCGATTTTAGCGGCAAGTGCCTCAAGCCGCTCGAGAGCATCCTTCGAGAAATTCCACTCCGAGGCCTTGCGGATCCGATCTCCGTCGTTGGGGAACTTCACGGCCGAGACGACGCCGACGCAGGCGCCATCCGCAATCACAGGCACAATCGCCATGTAGTGCGTGACTTGAGAGTATTCAATGTCGATTTTCTTGCTGTGATTACGCGTTGGCAAAGAATGAGGATCGATGAATGGTTTCCCGGAGCGGAAGACTTGGCTAATGAGGCCGGTATCCAAAGGTTGCTCGGCTTGAAGCTCCATGTCACTGGCCGAGGGATTGCCATTGAGGATCATGACGAGCACGTTTTTGTCAGGAGATTTGAGCCAGAGGCTCGCTTCGTCCGCGAGGATGGCCTTGGCGGTGGCCGCGAGGGGCTCACGGAAGGCGTCGCCGAGCTTTTCTCGAATTTCGGCTAGATAGGTGTTCGTCGATTCCGGCATGATTGAAGACCACTACAAGTGCTTGAAAGATCGGTCAAGTCTCCCGGGGAGGGGTAGTTTCGGATTCCAGTTTTGAGGAAAGCAATTCGGACACAGTCTGCAAGCGGGCCAGGGCATCTACGGAGAGTCCCCAATCGTGGGGGTTTCTATGCTACGTGGCCGACTTGGTGATCTGCACAGCGGATACAACGCCGATGATCGAGCTACGAAAGAAATGCGGAACCGCCGCAATGTAGTAGGTAGATTGATTCTCGCTGATATCGACGTTCGGGGTGTGAGATCGTTGGGCGAACACGCTTTCTTCTAAGATCGGCTGGCCGTCGCCATTAACCATACTGATAATGCCCTCGCTGAGGGGTTGCGCGACGCGTAGCTCCATGGAATCCGATCCGGGACCGCTATTGAGAATCAGGACCAACTCTTCGCCGGATCGGATCCAATCGCTGGCTCCATCTGCGCAAGTTTTTTCGACCACCTTCGCTTGCCAATCTCCAGCGTGCAGATACAGTCGGGCTCATGTCCACGGTTGATCATCCAGAACCCGAAAAAGTCGACCCAACAAAGGCAACTAGTTACGTTGCCCATGACGACAGCGACTTGGAGGATGAGGTACTACCGCCCCAGTGCCGCATTGACAACCCTGATTGCGAAGGATGTGAGTAGCATCGGTTTCTCATTTTTCAGACTCGCTAAAAGCTCTTAGCGGCGGCGGGGCAGGAGTCCAGCATGTGGGGTTGTGGAGCCTCTCAGGCGTTCAGCTCCCTAGAATAACTCCATTTCAATAAGCAACTGAGCCAGTTCACGACTCCCCCAGAACTGCTATGGGGCTTCTTGAGTCAAAAGTAAAAAAGGAGACCGTCACATCACGTTGAGATGCGTCAGAACAGAGTCGCAGGGTTAAGTGTTCCCCCCGAACGCCCCTGCGGCGAGCAGTGCGGGGGATTGGGGGCGCAAAGCCCCCATCAACCCGATTCGGCTAAACAGAAGCTAAACGAAAATGCGTAAGGGACGTTCTCCGCCAGAACGCGAAAGCCGTTCTCGGAACACAAGGATGGTATCCAAACACGAAGGCGGACCGCGTGTGAACCTTCGGTAATCCGGGATGGTTTGCATAGGCGTGTGAGCACAGAACGGGCGCGGGAGCCTGAGAAAAGAAGAGCCCACACACCCGCTATGTTGCCCTCTACAGCCCCACCCGGATTTGCTCCACAGTGGCTGGGTCGATCACCTTGGTGAGCCGCTCCCACTCCTCGTCCGGCGAGAGCACACGGATCGTGTCCTCAAGCGGCACGAGGGCGGATAGTTCCGTTGCGTCCATCTTCGCGATGGCCTCATCGGCTGGCACGGGTTCCCGACCGAGGCGCCATTGGTAGCTCGGGTATTGTGCGCCTTTGGCTTGGACTTTCTCCACACACACGAGCGCGCCGGTGGTTGGGTGCGCGGGGTCGGCGGGAAGGGGGCCTTGGTCGCCACGAAGCTGGCTCATCTGCCAGATTTGCCAACCGAGGCCTGGCACGCCGCCGCGGGTGCCGTCATAGGCGCTGGCGAGGAACAGTCGCGCCACGGTGCGTCCCTCCTCCTCAACGGCGGCCCAGAAGGTGGCGAACGGGTTTGTGAGAAGCCGTGCGCCTTTGCGGTTGGCCTTGGAGTAGAGCGACTGCGGATCGTTCTCTTTCGCCCACGTGTAGGCATGGTCAAACGCACACTTGGCGTTCTTCTTGAGCGTCCGCGGGTGGGCAAAACGCCCGCCATCGAACTCAATGGCGTGGATGCCGAGCATCCAGCCACTAACGCTGCCCCGCAGCGCCGGAAGAATCCTCATCCAAGTTTGGCCGAGCGGAAAACGCAGCCGTCTGGCGGCGTATTCCGGCTTGAAAAGCCAGTCCTCATAAGAACTCTCCCGTTCCCTTTTCCAAGGGGTCGCGGAGGATTTGGTGGTGGTTTTGTTGGTGATGTCTGCAGATGGATCCGCAAACGCGATGCTTTGGTGTTGCATGGTGTTCTTTCTATGTGATGCAGGGCAGAGAACTTCTGCCCCGTCTTGGTTAGTGCCACCGGCCTCTCGACAATCGACGAAGTCGAAAACGAGAACCAAATGACCCAAGAATCCATTGTTCACGCAACGGACACACCCCGCGAAAGCGGGGTGATGTCATCGGCTCGTAAATTCAGGGGGTTGAAATTTCAAACCAAGCTGTCACAGGACGACGCTGAACCGGTTGTGCTGACGAAGCCGTGCCATGTTGACCGATCTCACTCGGACCGTATCACCGCGACAAAGAACCGAAAAAAAGACGCTTAGGCCGAATTCCGCCGGAACTAGCCAAAAACGGAGGGCGTTCCCAAAGGAGAGGGAAAACCTGTAATGAGACTCCCTCCTCCTTTCTGAGCTGTAGAAAAATCCGATTTTCCCTGTCCGTTTTCAGTCGCAATCTGCGCCTGTAATTGAAAGAGCCAATGATCGATTTGAATTCACTTGAATCCCGCTCAACGATACAACTTTCTAATGAAAGCTTGGATACCAGTGGCCTCTCGCAACCTCAAACGCATTCCTGCGCTGGCGTGGGTTGGAGTCGTGGTCTTCCTCGGCTTGGCTCTTTCGGAAGCATTTCCACCAGCCAAGTGGATTGCCCTCTTGCCGGCTGCCGCATTCATGTTCAAGTGGTTTGTCGAAACCGTATTCGGACTACTTCAAGTCTTTCTCGGACTCCTTCTGGGTCTTCTGGGTTGCCTTATTCTCCTTCTGGCAAAACTTGTTGAGCTTGTGGAAAGGATTTTCAGACCAGATTGCGGGAGCACCATTATCGAGGTGTCGGTAGAATAATTTCCCTCAGAGATTTTAACCATGAAAAAACCTAGAATCGTTCAGGCCCTCTTTCTCGCTCTTGTAATTACACAGAGCTCAGTTTTCACACACACTGCCACCGCACAATCCAAAGAAGGGGTGCCAAAACTTGAGGACCTCGTTTCATTTGCCGGTGAGGGACTAAAACCAGAAAAGAACCCAAATCTAGCGATCGGGAAATCCACAGGAACCCTCGCTGGAAAACCGGGAGAGATTCTCTCTTGGGACAAAAACAGCACAATCGCCCTGCAAAAGGAAGGAGACGGGCTCCTGTTAACAATCATTCGCCCCTCTTCGTCGGACCCCTCGATGGTCACCATTCCTCTTGGTGTCACCACCAAACCCAACGTAGCCTTCGAAGTAAGTTGGGAAATCAAAACCGTCACAGAGAATAAGGGAACGCCTCGGTCAGAAACCAACCCTTTTGGGGGGATAGGATCCAGCATACTAGGAGGAAAAACCGGTCATGCCTTGGTTTATCTCGGAGGAGACCAATTCGCAGCACCTGATTGGCAACACCAAGAAAGCCAAGGGCCAGGACCCGACTATCTCAAAGCGGTAGTAAAAGAGCCAGGAGCCGTAGTTCTCGGAATAGACATCGGACCTGGATGGGGCGGGGAAATCCGAGTGAAGAATATCAAGGTAAAAACCTCGGTAGAACCCTGACCATTCTGGCTGTCTCCCAAGAGAATTACCGTTACGCCCGCTGTGTCGCCCCTTTCGGGGCTCCTAAGCGGGCGTAAATTTAGCTCTTTTATATGAAGGAACAACTCCAGCTCATCGCGAAGAAAATCTTCGCAATCCATGAGAACATCACCAAGAACAAGCCGAAAAACTTCGGCCGGAACCTTGGGATGCTCGCGCTCCTGGTGATCATTATCGCAGGGATCGCACAAAATGTGGACAACAAGAAAATCTACACTTGGAGAGATGTGCTCACCACCGCTCGTGATATCACTTTCACTTCAACCCGGGAACTAGCGTCAAACTACGCCCCAGAAACGGGTGTGAAAGAGGGCAGATCTCTGGTTTCTATCAAGGGGGACCTTCTAGATGAAGGAAAACCGGGAAACCCCGTAGTGGTCAAAGCAGGCGACTACCGGCTAGGAACCATCACCTACCCGGCCGGCACCACGGTGCGCATCATCAAACACCTAAAGATGAAAGAGGGGCCAGACAAGTATGTCATCCTCATTGGTGACACCAGAGAACAAGCCGTAGTGGGGCCAGAGGCCATCTTAGAAACGGGTGGAACTGCTGGACCTACAATTGAAGTGCGTTCCATCCAAGCTCCAAGAGAAATCTCCTCGTTCAAATGGGACGGGCCGGAAGGTGATGTGCCCTGAGAAAAATGGACATGGGATTCTCAAAACGAGAGGATCCAAAAATGAAGAGGAAGCGCTACAGCGCTGAGTTTCGAAACGAGGCGGCGAAGATGATCATCATAGAGGGGGTTCCCG
>Ga0247844_1001451_pt1 | contig 43800 bp, 46 predicted proteins | sample LaCtaG_FD_192421 | JGI IMG/M metagenome (GOLD analysis project Ga0247844, IMG submission 192421) | Freshwater microbial communities from meromictic Lake La Cruz, Castile-La Mancha, Spain - LaCruzMarch201714.5m_1 | ecosystem: Environmental > Aquatic > Freshwater > Lake | place: Spain: Castile-La... | reverse complement strand
CCCGAAAACTTCGGCCGAAACGCCGAGGGCCCCCAATTGGGGGCCCTCGGCGTTAACACCTGCGCTCACCCCAAGTGATGTACTTTTACTCCGCCCGGCTGATGTAATTTTGCTCCGCCGTTGACACATCCAACAGCATCTCCGGTATCGCCAAGTGGCCGTGGAGGTGAGCCGGAATCGTGTTGCCGAACCTGTCCGTGGACTCGGTCAGGATGAGGAAGTCGAACTTCTGGTCCGGCTCAAGCAGGTGGTGCGCACGCCCGTGTAGTTGCCGGTCTAGCCTCGCGATGAGGTAGTAGACGAGGTGTTCACGGGCGCTCGTCGTTTCGGAGTTCCACCGGGCCACGTTGAGGCAGCGCCTCGTCGGCAACAACCCGACTGTGAGGAGGTGCGACGTGTTCGGAGGGATCAGGCTTCGAAGGAACTCTTCGTAGGCGCCGCGATCCACATCAGGGTCGAGGGCGAACTGGTCGCGACTGGTAGTTCTGAGCTTCATGCTGAGGCTACTTATGCTTCTGGGTGGATCGGGCGCTCATAAGGCACCCCGATACGTCGTTCCCCAGCTGTCGCCTCAGTTCGGTGTAGTCGCGGGGGTGGGCCTTCGGGGTCACCACGCTGTAATTAGGCCAGTTCGAAAAATCGCGGTTGGAGGCGGTGATAAGCAGCTAGGTACTCATCAATCGGAAGAGCAGCGCCATGTATTGGTTCGCGAAGTAGTTGGCCTGTTCTGATGGATGTCCCCATTGTCAGGTCGAACTCATCATCGTGGCCCGAGGAGTTGGCAACTACAGTCGCGGCACATCAGGGAAGTTGGAGTCGATGTGGGGGGCTGTGCTAGTGCGGGCCTGATCGTCGTCATCCGCGCCTTGTTGGCGGGTTCTTCGAGCCTCGGCGACCCCCACTCCCCGATGGGCCAGCCAGTTCGAGAAGGACGGATCGCCCGCCCCGATGTTCGTCGAGACGACGGCGACGTGACCCGTCGCTGGCCGCTGCACCCGGCAGCGCTCGCCGCCGGGTGTTGTGCTTCACTTTGTCAATCGCCTCTTCCGCGATGCTCGCACCGACGTAGCGTGCGCACGATGTGGGGGTCCTTCTCGCTAGTTAAAGTCCCCTTCACCCGACGATCTTCCATGCGAACGATTCCGCCATCGTCCGCTGGTGAAACGAACAGCAGCTCGATCATGTTCGTGTTGTCGCGTCGCGTGAAGATGTTCGTTCGGCGTTGGCCTCTTCACGAACGTTCCAACGAGCACCGGATGCCGCCGCGTTCGTGTTCCTCCGTGTGCTGCGCTTCGGTGAACGGCGTGTGACTCCCGATAGTCGCCGCGACAGGCGCGATTCCGGCTCTCACGGTGCACGAGATTCGTCGCCGAACGAGTCGTCGAGATCAGATTGGTGTGCTGAGTAAGTCCCTGACGTATTTGTGATCTCATCTTACGTAAGCTTGCTAGTGGTAATGGTACGTTCTTGCAGGCTCGGCGCTGCGCCCTCAAGCCAAACACAAGCTTGCCTTCAATAGAGTTCGGTGAAGACCACGATGATCTATGCCGAAGATGTAGCTGTGTTCCATTGATGAGCCCGATGATGAGCCCGATGATGAGGCGGGCCTCAACTACGAGGCCAGTTTTATGTAATCACAGACCCGGCGCGCACGAACATTATTGAGCTGGAAATTGGCCCCTTGCAGCCCCATCGGGTGTGACGTACCGGCGGCTTCTGATGACGTTCGGCGTGACACGGAGGGAAGCCTGATCGTCTCTTATGTAGGACGAGAAGCTTGTGACCACTTCCGACGAACCAACGCCGATCCGCCTGCCTGCCGAGGCCGCCCTCGCCGATGACGCCACGCCACCGAAGCGTAGCGCAGACCAGAAACGACCAGCTTCGATGTCAGCCCACTATCCTTCAACTGCGCAGATCGTGCGCGCCTACAAGGCCGCCAAGGCGGCTGGCATGAGCCCGGCGGGCTTCAAGGTCGAACCGAATGGCGCGATAGTTGTGTTCGACGCTTCAACGGCGCCCATAGATGAGTACGAACAATGGCAAGCAAACCGCCCGGCCTAGAGGGCGTTCACTTCGTCCGCCGCGCGTTGTCCGGCGGGCGCGTGCGCTGGCATGTCTACGCATGGCGAGGCGGCCCCCCGATCATGGTTGCCGACACCGTGTTGAAACCGGCACTGACACCCGAAGCCGTAGCGGCTTTCCATGCTGCGCACGCTACCGGAACCAAACGTCTCGGAGACACGTTCGGCGACCTTGTGGACGCCTACTTGGGGAGCCAAGCCTATCTCGGAAACGCAGCTTCCACGAAGCGTGACTACAAGCGTTGGTGCGAAAGCGCCAAAGACGAGTTCGGCAACGCCGGTCTTCGGGTATTTTCAGACCCACGCATCCGGAGAGATATCATCGCTTGGCGCGATCGGTGGGCCGACAAACCTCGGTCAGCCTATTACGCGATGCAGGTGCTGAAGGTTGTCCTCTATTGGGGCGTAGAGGGGGGATGGCTGGCTACGAACCCAGCCGAGGCGATTTCCTCCAAGTACAAGACGAACCGGGCTGAGATCATCTGGACCGACGACGAGATCAACGCTGTCGCAGCGAAGATGAGGCCTCATGTGGCGTGCGCGTTCCGGCTGGCCTCGTGGACGGGCTTGGCCAGAGGCGACGTGGTAAGCCTTCGCTGGAACGAGATTTTTGACTACTACATCGACCACAAGCGGCAGAAGACCGGCGTTCAGCAGATCGTCCCCCTGTTCGATGAAACACGTGCTCTGCTAGAACAGTTTCCCAAGACCGCAGTCACCGTGGTCACCAGTTCGCGCCGGAAGCCTTTTTCGGCTCGGGGGTTTGCAGAGGCGGTGGAGCGTGCGCGTGATGTCGCGAACGTTGCCAAGGGTAAGACGCTGCACGACCTCCGGGGCACCTTTGCCACACGCTTGATGTATGCCGGTTTCGACGACAGGGAGATCGATGAGATGCTGGGTTGGGAGACCGGCAAGTCGTCACTCATCCGACGAAAGTACATTAGCCGTCGTGCTGTTGCGATGGCCGGGATCGACAGGATGCGTGAGCGACTTGCAAGCGCGGCGCGTGCTGGAGCACAGGAACCCAACCACGCGGCAACACATCGTTCCGCATGAGCTGCACCCCGCTCGACCACGAACTGGCACATGCCGTTAGGACAAAGACGCGGCATCCGGAGATCAAGCATCCGCGTGGACATACGTCCAAAAAGAGAACGGGACCTGTAAACGCCCCTGTAAACGGTCCCGGTCGAAAATCGGGAAAACCTTGGTGAGCCCGGCAAGAATCGAACTTGCGACCCGCTGATTAAAAGTCAGCTGCTCTACCGACTGAGCTACGGGCTCTCTCAAGAGGGGCGGAACCTAGTGTTCGATTCCGCTCCGGTCAACGCCGGAATCTGGCTGAAATCATGCTGTGACGCTTTGGCTTGCCGAACATCGAAACCGGCCCCAAACAGGGGCTGGGGGAACAAGCGTCGGGCCGGCAAGAAGGCATGAAAACACTGGATAAGCTGGCAATATCAGCGCTGCTCCTGGGGCTGGCCGGCTGTGAGACGGCGACCAGCCGGACCGCTGCCGGTTTCAGCGATGCGGCTATGTCGCCCCTCAACGATCTGAATTTAAGGCGGGCAGAAGTGCCGCCTCTGCTGGCGGCGATCCGGTCAGCCTATGAGCCAATACCTGATGTAGCCTGTAGCGCCATCGGCAAGATGGTGTCGGACCTCACAACCATCCTCGGCCGCGATACCGATGCGCCGCCGCTGCCTGAAAGGTCGCCCGAAGAGGTGGCCGGTGAAGGCGCAGCTGACCTGACGCTTGGGGCCGTTTCCTCGACCATGTCGGACTTCATCCCGTTCCGGTCGCTTGTCCGTGAGGCGACGGGCGCATCAGCGCATGAGCGGCGGCTCCGAGCGGCGTATGAGCGTGGCGTCACGCGGCGGGCCTATCTCAAGGGCGTCGGCGCCCAACTCGGATGTGCGCCGCCGGCGGCGCCTGAGCCGAATGCGGGCATAGAGACGCCCTCCCCCGCAATCGAATATCGCAGCAAGTCTCAGCCCGGGTGATCGCTGGCACTCCAGCGGGTTCGCATCTCGGCACGGAATGCGGCAAAGCAGCCCTGCGTGATCGCATCCCGTATCGCCGCCATCATTGCCTGGAAGAAGGCGATGTTGTGCCAGGAGAGCAGCATCGGACCAAGATACTCGCCAGCTTTGAACAGGTGATTGAGGTAGGCCTTCGAGTAGTCGCAGCTGGCCGGGCAGGTCGAGGCTGGATCGATCGGCTGGTCATCCTCGGCGTGCTTTGCGTTCTTCAGATTGATCGGACCATCCCACGTCCACGCCTGTCCGTGACGGCCTGACCTGGTGGGCAGGACGCAATCGAACATGTCGACGCCGCGAGCGACAGCTTCAAGGATGTCGATCGGCTTGCCGACGCCCATCAGGTAGCGAGGCCGATGCTGGGGGAGCAGTGGCGCGGTGAGGCTTATCGTATCGCACATCGCCTGGTGACCTTCTCCAACGGCAAGTCCGCCAATGGCGTAGCCGTCAAATCCCGTCTCGACGACGCGCTGTGCGCTCTCGGTACGGAGGTCAGCGTAGGTGGATCCCTGCACAATTCCGAACAGCGCCTGTCGGTCGCGCTGACCGAAACAGGCTTTCGAACGCTCACCCCACCGAGCAGACAGCAGCATTGCAGCCTTTGCCGGAGCATGCTCGCAGGGGTTGGCAACGCATTCATCGAGCTGCATCGCAATATCGGAGCCAAGCAGGTCCGACTGGATTTCGATGGACCGCTCGGGCGAAAGAAAATGCGAGGAGCCATCGATGTGAGAGCGAAACTCGACGCCATCCTCCTTCATCTTGCGAAGGTCGGAGAGCGAGAACACCTGGAAGCCGCCGCTGTCCGTAAGGATGGGGTGGCTCCAGCCCATGAAGCGATGGAGACCGCCGAGTCTTGCGACGCGCTCTGCGCTTGGCCGCAGCATCAGGTGATAGGTGTTGCCGAGGATGATGTCAGTGCCTGTGGCGCGGACGTCATCGAGGAACATCGCCTTCACAGTTCCCGCCGTGCCGACCGGCATGAAGGCGGGCGTCGCGATATCGCCACGCGGCGTCGCAAGGAGGCCCGTGCGGGCGTCACCGTCTGTGGCAGAGATACGAAACGGAAACTCGGCCATCAGTCTTCACCGGGGAGCAACAGGCACGCATCGCCATAGGAGAAGAACCGATATCGCTCGTCCACGGCGTGGGCATAGGCACGCTTCATGACGTCGAGCCCCATCATTGCGCTAACGAGCATGAAGAGTGTGGATTTCGGAAGGTGGAAGTTGGTTATCAAGCCGTTGGCGACGCGGAAGCGATAACCGGGCGTGATGAAGATGGAGGTGGCGGCGTTCATGGGCTTCAGCTCGCCGGATACAGCTGCGCTTTCGAGCGTACGCAAGGCAGTCGTGCCGATGGGAATGCAACGTCCGCCCGCCGCGCGCGCGGAGACAATGGAGCTGCTCGCTTCCGGTGAAAGTTCGGCGTGTTCAGCATGCATGCGGTGTTCGCTGATGTCGTCGACTTTCACGGGCAGGAATGTGCCCGCGTTGACGTGGAGTGTGACGTTGGTCCGTTGGACCCCTTCTGCCTGGAGGCGGGCAAGAAGATTAGGCGTGAAATGCAAGCCGGCAGTCGGCGCCGCTACCGAGCCTGACCTGTCGGCGAAGAGTGTCTGGTAGTCGCTCGTATCGCTCGCATCTGCTGCGCGCTTTGAAGCAATGTAGGGCGGGATCGGCATATTGCCCGCGGCTTCGATGGCCGCGTCGAGATCTGTGCTGGAGCGATTGAACGCGAGATGTACTTCGGCTTCCGACTTGGTGGCGACGCGGGCCGCGAGGCCATTGGCAAAAATGATCGTGTCGCCTTCCTTCAAGCGTTTTCCAGGACGAGCGAAGGCGGACCAGCTGTCGGGAGACAGGCGTGAGTTGAGATTCACCTCGACCACTATATCAGCGCCCTCGCCGCGTGACGGGCGATGGCCGAGCAAGGCGGCGCGGATGACCTTTGTGTCGTTGGCGACGAGGATGTCGCCAGAGTTCAGCAGGTCCGGGAGATCGCGGACACTGCGGTCCTCGAGTTTCCCGTCGCGTCCACGTACGACCAGCAGCCGCGCGGAGTCGCGGGGATTGGCCGGGCGGAGGGCAATCAGCTCCTCGGGCAAGTGGAAATCGAAGTCCGACAGCTTCATGGCCGGCCGCATAGCGGGGAACGCGGTCCGGCGCCAGCCCACCGCGGATAAGCCGGGATTTGTGGTAGGGTGGATCCGGGAGGCCCGTTTCACGATCCGCGTCTTGTCTGTCTTTGTCCTGGCATCAGCCGCCTGCTCTCCGGCCTCAGGCCCGGGGCCCAAGGCCCTGCCTGTACCGGCAGCCACCGAGCTTGCCGCCCCGGTGAACCTGAAATCACTGGAAGCGGCCCATGACTGGCCGTATGGCGACGGCGTCAAACTGAACGCCAGCTGGGATGCCGGGGTGAAAGCCCTGCTCAGCAAGATAAGCCGGCCGGACGCCATCGGCGCGATCACGGGCGCCGGGTTCGAATGCACCTATGGCGAGGCGCATGAGGATTACCCAGAGCCCATGGCAGTCTGTAGCCGCAGCTTTGCGACGCGCGCCTGCCAGATGGACTGGGAGATCGCCTCGACCGCCGACAAGGGCATGGTCGATGAGGTTGATGGGATGTTCACCCGCGACTGCGTGGGCGTCGATCGCGACTGGCCGGAGCCGAAAAAATCGGCGATCGATGACCAGCTGGCTCCGGCAAACCCGCCTGTACCTCCGACCTAAAGGCCGAGCTTCTTCATCAGGATCTCGTTGACGGCGGCGGGGTTCGCCTTGCCGCCGCTGGCTTTCATGATCTGGCCCACCATCCAGCCGAGGGTCTTGGGCTTTTCGTGGCCGGCGGCGCGTTGGGCCTTGATCTCTTCGACCTGCGCCGGGTTGGCGGCGAGCACGTCGGCGACGACCTTCTCGATGGCGCCGGTGTCGGTGACCTGCTTCAGGCCTTCACGTTCGACGATTGCGCCGGCGGTGTCGCCGGTCGCGATCATCTTGAGGAAGACGTCTTTTGCGATCTTGCCGCTAATCGTGTTGTCGGCGATCAGCGCGATCAGGCCGCCGAGCTGTTCGGCGCTGATGGGTGACTGGGAAAGCTCAAGGCCTTCCTTGTTGAGGTAGCCGAACAGGTCCTGCGTCACCCAGTTGGCGGCGAGACGCGCATCTCTGCCCTTGGCGACGGCTTCGAAATAGGCGGCCTTTTCCGCGTCCCCCGCGACGACGCCGGCGTCGTACTCTTTCAGGCCATATTCCTTCACGAAGCGCGCGCGCTTCTGGTCGGGCAGTTCCGGCAGCGTCGCCTTGATGCTGGCGACGTAGTCGCCCGAGAGTTCGAGCGGCAGAAGATCGGGATCGGGGAAGTAGCGGTAATCGTGCGCGTCCTCCTTTGAGCGCATGGACCGCGTCTCGTCCTTCTCGGCGTTGTACAGGCGTGTCTCCTGGTCGATCTTTCCGCCGTCTTCGAGAATTTCGATCTGGCGGCGCGCTTCATATTCGGCGGCCATCTGTATGAAACGGAAAGAGTTGACGTTCTTGATCTCGCAGCGCGTGCCAAGCTTCTCGAAGCTGCCGGTCTTCTTGTAATGATCATAACCGCCCGGTTTGCAGACCGAGACGTTCACGTCGGCGCGGAGATTGCCCTTCTCCATGTCACCATCGCATGTGCCGAGCGCAATGAGGATCGAGCGAAGCTTCTTCACATAGGCGGCCGCCTCCGCGGGCGAGCGGATATCCGGGCGCGAGACGATTTCCATCAAGGCGACACCGGACCGGTTCAGATCGACATAGGTGGCGTTGGGGTCGAGGTCGTGGATCGACTTGCCCGCGTCCTGTTCGAGGTGCAGGCGCTCGACGCCAACGGTGAATGTGTAGCCGTCTTCGGATTCCACATCGATCTTGCCCTCGCCGACGATGGGCGATTTGAACTGCGAGATCTGATAGCCCTGCGGCAGGTCAGGATAGAAATAGTTCTTCCGGTCGAACCGCGAGACGAGGTTGATCTCGGCGTTGAGGCCAAGGCCGGTCTTCACCGCCTGCTCGACACAGAATGCATTGATCACCGGCAGCATGCCCGGCATCGCAGCGTCCACCAGTGAGACGTTGGTGTTCGGGTCATTGCCGAAGGCGGTGGCGGCGCCGGAGAACAGCTTCGAGTTCGAAGCCACCTGCGCATGGACTTCCAACCCCATGACGACTTCCCAGTCGCCGGTGCGGCCTGAAATCAGATAGGGCTTGCGGTCTGCCATGGCATCCTCGGAGGGGGTGGAGCCGGCGTTCTAGCGGGGTTTGGCGGGGGCGTCACCTGCCCGGGGGTCTGACCCTATTACACTGCCAGAAGCTGCTCCTGCCGGGCCCCGGCAAGCATGCCCCGCATCGCGTGATTTTCCTCATTGCAGGCGAGTTCGAACAGCTGGTCGCTCGAACGAACAGACAAATACTGCGCTGTCCACGAAGTCGAAACGTGGCTGGAATCGGTAACTGTGTAGCGGCAGACAAGCTCATCGGGCGATGTCAGCTCAAAACGTTCAACGATCCCAGCTTGGGGGCGTCTCACCGTGACGATGCCATGCGTCGAGGTTGCCGGGTTGGCATTTCGTGTTTCGGCGCTGATTGCGTCACCCTCCCCGAGAGCGATCGAAACTCCTCCGTGAAGTCTCAGTGCAGCCGGCCTGTGCTGAATGCCAACCGGGATAATGTGTGCGTCGTCGTAGGCTTCCGGCTGCACAACGAGACAGACAGCGGTCTGCACGATCCGATACAGCAATGAGGCGGTGCGGATCTGCAGCGGCGCGCAGTTCGGCGCGAATGACGTGGATCTTACTGAGTTTAGGCTGGTCCGCATTCTTCGCGATGCGAGAGAGGTGCTGGACGGTAGTACCAGCATGCCTGGCGTCTTCGACGCCGAACCCTTCGATCAGGCAGATTTCCGGTCTGGTTTGATTGCTAAAGTCTTGGCGGCCGGCACGGCTGATCAAGATGATGGTTGCGGTCATGGTCAATCCGCGAACGGATCAAACGCCACCATGATATCCTGCAGGCGCAGCGGCAAGTCGTAGGCGTAGCCCTGGACGAAGTCACAGCCGATCGCATGGAGTTCGTCGGCGACAACCTTGTCCTCGATGCCTTCGGCGGTGACCGTCATGCCTAGGCCGTGAATTAGGCCTGTCAGCGCGGTGACGATGCGACAGGCGCGTGGCTGGCTGATCATGCGGCAGAGCTTTGGATCGAGCTTGACCCCGTCGGCCGGAATTTCGGCAAGCCAGGCGAACGATGAATGCCCCGCGCCAAAATCGTCGAGCACGATGCCTGCGCCCGCCGCACGGAAGGCCGCCAGCGCGCCGAGGGCGCCTTCGAAATCGCGCAGGGCAGCCTGCTCGGTGAGTTCGACACGGAGGACCCCATGCGGCAGGTCTGCGTCGCGGATGATGGCGGCAACTTCCTCCACCAGTTCGGGCCGCGCGATCTCGGCGGCAGAGAGGTTCACCTGCATAAAGACGTTGTGCCCCTCGGCGCGCAGCGCTGCCAGCGCGGCGGCAGATTGCGCCAACATGACGGGGGCTATGGCGGTCCAGTCCGTGTCAGCGCCGAGGCCGACCAGCGTATCGGCGCCAACCAGCTTGCCGTCAGGCGCGCGGAAGCGAGCAAGTGCTTCGAAACCGGCAACCTCCAGCGTGTCGAGGCGACGGATGGGTTGGAAGACGGGTTCGACATTGCTCTCGCCATGGACAAGGCGCTCGCTGGCGGCGGCAGAGACGATAAGGCCGCGCGCGACACCGAGGTCATGGAAAGCGCCGAAGAAATGCGCGGGCGCGCCATCGAGCAATGTGACGCGGATGTCGACGGGATCACCCGGACGGCCCGATTTCAGAGGGCTTGCGATCCGCAGGCGCGCGAGGCCGTCGAACTGCTCCAGCAGCGCTTGCAGGGCCCAGCGGCCATCAAGTCGGGCGAGCGGGCTTCCCGGCTCGGCGCGGATGACGAGGACGCCATCACCAGCATGCCACGACCAGAGCGCCGCGCGAGCGGAGGCAGCTGAGCTTTTGGCTGAGAATTGGGGCATCGTCCTGCTGCTGGAATGAGCTAATCAGGTGGCGTGCGAGACAAACGTTTCAGCAGCGGCAAGTCCAGCCTTGGGTCCGACCGCCGCGGCGATGGGCGGGGCCGCGAGCGCGTCGGCGGCGACGCGGCGCACGTCCTCTGAAGTCACTGAGTCAATGCGCCGCAGGACTTCCTCGATGGGGACGAGGCGGTCAAAGGCGAGAAGTTCGTACGCGGCACTGCCGGCGCGGGCGGCGGGGGCTTCCGCAGCCATGGCGTAACTGGTCGCGGCGATGGCGCGAGCGCGTGAGAGTTCGGCGTCGGTTGGGCCCGTCGCCGCCATGTCGGCCCAGATGGCGCGCGTGATCTGCACAACTTCGGCGGCGTCTGCGGGGGCGCAACCGGCGAAGACGGAGATGCGGCCGGCGTCACTGTACTGTTCGGCCGAGGCGTCGATCGTGTAAGCGAGGCCCCTGCTCTCACGTACATCCTGAAAGAGACGCGAGGCCATGCCGCCGCCGAAGATCTCGGCGAAAATACGGGCGGCGAAGCGCTCGTCGGACTGAGCGTGTGGCGCGGGATGGGCAAGTACGAGGTGCGTCTGTTCGAGCTTGCGCGCGAGGGTTGCGGCGTGGCGGCGCGGCGCGGTTGGCGCAACTGATGCGAGGGCCGGCAGGGCCGCACGTGGTTCAAGCCAACGGCGCGCGACGGCTTCAACAGCGGCCTGGTCAAAGGCGCCGGCGACCGAGATGACCGTGCGTCGCGGGACGTAGGCGTTGGCAGCGAAGCTAATCAGGTCGTCGCGCGTGATCGGCTTCAGCGTCGCTTCGACGCCGAGGATGGGGCGGCCAAGCGGGTGGTCGGGAAAGCTGGCGGCCTGAGCCAGTTCCATCACCAGGTCGTCGGGCTGGTCGGCGGCTTCGCCGATCTCCTGCAGAACGACGAATTTCTCGCGCTCGATCTCTTCGAGCGGCAGATCAGTGGCGAATACCAGCGAGAGGGCGATGTCCAGCATCTGCGGCGCGTCGGCGGAGAGGCAGCGGACGAAATAGCTCGTGCGTTCGTAGTCGGTGGCGGCGTTCATCGACGCGCCACGGGCTTCGACGGCTTCTGCAATCGCGCGGGCACTGAGGCCGCCTGCGCCCTTGAAGGCCATGTGCTCGAGGAAGTGCGCGAGGCCGTTGCGGTCTGCCGGTTCGTGGCGAGCCCCGGCACCGAGATAGACGCCGACGGACACCGTGCGCAGTCCGGGCATTGCGTCAAACACGATGCGCGCGCCGTTAGGCAGGGTGATGACGTGTCTCTGATCCATCAGGATTTCATGGCGATCGAGAGGATGCGCTCGCGCACGAAGTCAGCGCTCATCGGACCAGTGTCGAACTTCTCTGGACGCAAGGCGAAGGGCTGCGCGCGCGTCGGGAGCGGTGCGTCGACGCCGAGGACTTCGCGGACTGTTTCGGGGAATTTCGCAGCGTGGGCGGTCGCGAGCGTGACGATCGGGCCTTCATGCTTCACACGACGGGCGGCAGCGAGGCCTACGGCTGTGTGGGGGCAGACGGCCCAGCCGGTTTCGGCGAGCGTGCGTTTCATCTCATCGCGCGTTTCGATGTCGCTGACGCACTGGCCATCGAGGCCCATGGAGGCGAGGCGGGCCGAGGCGTCGGGCGGGATCGCGCCCTGCCCTTTCGCAGCGAGGTCGGCATAGGCCTTGGCGACGATGGCGCCATTTCGGGCGACCGGATCGCCGTTGGCGCTGGTTGCTTCGTAGAAGAGGCGCTCGAAATTGCTGGGGAGCTGGATGTCCATTGCAGGGCTGATCGTCGGGGCGGTCTCGCCCCGGATCAGTGGTTGTCCGGCCAGGAGGCGCGCCATGGCGTCGTTTGCGTTGACGGCGGCGGTGATGCGAAAGCTGTTCAGCAGGCCCGAGCGCGCAGCGACATAGCCGGCGAGCGCATCGCCGAAGTTTCCAGTCGGCACAACGAAATGGATGGGGCGATCGGCGCCGAGCTGCGCCTGCGCCTGTGCGAAGTAGACGCTCTGGGCCGCGACACGCGTCCAGTTGATGGAGTTCACAGCGGCAAGGCCGACCCGGCGCTTGAACTCTTCCTCGCCGATCAGTTGCTTCAGGATCGCCTGCGTGCCGTCGAAGTCACCTTCGAGCGCGAGGTTGTGGACATTGTCTGCGCCTGTCGCCGTCATGAAGAGGCGCTGTACCGGCGAGACGCGATTGTGCGGGTGGAGGATCACCATATCGACGCGCTTCGATCCGGCAAAGGCGGAAGCGGCCGCGCCGCCCGTGTCGCCGGATGTGGCGCAGAGGATCGTCATACGCTCGCCGCGCTGCTCGAGCACGTGATCATAAAGCTGCGCGATAAGACGCATGGCCACGTCCTTGAAGGCAAGCGTCGGACCGTGATGCAGTTCCATCATCCAGCGATTGGCGGCAACCTCGACAAGCGGTGCAACGGACTGGTGCGCGAAGGGGGCGTAGGCGCGTTCGGCCAAGGTGCGGATCACATCATCGGCGAGCGTGCCCCCTGCGAAGGCGGAGAGCACGCGCGTGGCGGTTTCCACATAACTGTCGCCGGCCTTGGGACGCGCGATCTGGGGCCAGCTGACAGGCGTGTAGAGGCCGCCGTCGGGAGCGAGACCCGCGAGGCTGGCGGCGAGGAAATCCACTGCTTCGGAATGCCCGCGCGTGGAGACGTACTTCATTCTTTCGCCTCGCTTTTGGCTTTGCCGAACCGCAGGCGCCCAGCCCGCATGTGGAAAAGCCCGTATATCACCACGAAGGCAATCGCCATCCCGAACCAGGTGACCGAATAGCCGACATGCGTCTCGGGAGGCGTGCGGATGAGGAAGTCCGGCATGCCGTCGAGAGGCAGGATCACGAAGCGGGTGTCGAGGTCAGGCTGGCCGAGGGCGGCGGTGATGGCGGGAGCGTCCATCCAGTGCCATTGATTCGCTGTGGGATCGTTCTGGCTGGCCATGGCGGGCTTTCCGGGCCAAGGCGCGACGATGTAGCGGTCCGGCCAGGGCGGCGGCGGGGCCGGCGAGACGCCGCCGGGGCCACCGATCACGAGTTCCTCGAAGTCTTTCTGGACCAGGATGGGCCTGCCGCAAATGTCTGCCGCCTGGAATACCTTCCAGCCCGGCTTGCCCGAGGCTCGCATGCCGAACATGCGGATGGCGGCGCCGCCGGAGGGCGGGGTCATCATGATCTGCTGTTCGGCCAAGCCCGCGGTGCAGATTGCATCGATCTGCATGGCCGGCGCAGCAAGACGCTCGGAAAAGCTGGCGATCTCCGCAGCTTTCCAGCCGGCGCGCTGGGCTTGCCACACGCCCAGCCACACGAGCAGGACAAGCGTGGGGATGGCGAACGCCGTGAGCAGTGGATAGGGACGGAAGTGCATGGGTGTGGTGTAGCCTGCCAAGCGTCCTGCGCGCTACTCCTGCTTGGGTTCGTCCACGAGGCGCGCCTCGCCGGCCTTGTGCTTCCATTGCAGCGCGAACATCAGCGCCTTGATGGGGCGCAGCAGCGTCAGGCAGAACGCGATGGTGACGGGTGGCCAGATGAGGATGTGCACCCATCCCGGCGGCCTGATGCCGAACTCGAAGAACATCGCCAGCGGCACGATGAAGATCAGGGCTGCGAACATCACGAAGAAGGCGGGGCCATCGCCGGCATCGGCGACCGTCAGATCAGCGCCGCAGGCTTCGCAGCGCTCCTTGAACTTGAGAAAGCCGTGGAATACCGGCCGCTCCCCGCAGTTCGGGCACCGACAGCGCAGGCCTGCGGAAAGTGCTGAGCCGGCCATGTGTATTCCTCAATCCCCACCGGGATATGGGATCACGAACACGACGATAAAGATGACCAGCCACGATGCCGCAAGCAGGACCCAGTTGATCGCCACGACCTGGAAACCAAGTGGCTTCTCGCGCGTGGCGACGCCTGCGATGACCAGAACCGTGGCGACAGCGAACAGTGCGAAGCCGATATAGAACAGCGTGTTGAAGGTCTTCGAGAGGGCGTAGAGAAGATCGGCGTTGAGATAGCCGGGCGGGAACGCCGAATCGCCCTGCCATTGCGTGGCGATGAACCAGTTTCCGGCAGCGCCCGACAGCAGCGCCGCAATGGCTGCGCCAACGGCGAACCATACCCTCGACCTGCGCCACAGCATGATGGCGGCGACGGCGGCAGCGCCAGCGGCCAGCATCAACAGCGTGCCGGTCAGCAGAACGCCATATGGATTGAAACGAGGCGCGAGGACGACGTCGCGACCTGAGCGGAACGATGAGTCGAGGGTGGAGAAGCCGCCGCCGCTCCAGATCTGCTGAGCACCGTCAACCAGCGGGCGGCCGTTCGTGAGGAAAGGCGCGATCGCCAACAGCCACAGGGCGATCGTTACAGCCTGGATCGTGAGGAAGCCGAATAACGCCGCCTTCCTTGCCATGACCTGGTCTCGCTAGTGACCCGACCCGGGCGGGCCTGCGCCCCACACGAGGTGCGGCGTCACGTAGACGAAGGCAAAGAGGAAGAGCCACACCACGTCAACGAAGTGCCAGTACCAGGCCGCGAACTCGAAGCCGAGATGCTTCTCCGGTTTCATGCCACCGGCCAGCAGACGGCCAAGGCAGACCATCAGGAAGATCGTCCCGATGACGACGTGCGCGCCGTGGAAGCCGGTCGCCATGAAGAAGGCCGAGCCATAGATTGAACCATCATACGAGAAGCCGGCTTCGGCGTATTCAACAACCTGCAGAGCGGTGAAGCACAGGCCAAGGATCACGGTCAGCGTGAGGCCGGTGATGGCGCTCTTGCGGTCGCCGACCTGCAGCGCGTGGTGAGCCCAAGTGACGGTCGTGCCCGATAGCAGCAGGATCAGCGTATTGATAAGCGGCAGGTGGAAGGGGTCGAACGGAACGACCTGATGTCCGTCGACCTGCGTGACCGGCCATTGCGACCACTTGAGCAGCGGCTCGAGCGCGGGGTTGGCGAGATCTATGTGCGCAGCGTTGGCGCGGAAGTCGTGGAAGATGGTCATCTCGAAGAAGGACCAGAACCACGCTACGAAGAACATCACCTCGGAGGCGATGAAAAGGACCATGCCGTAGCGAAGCGAGATCTGGACGACCTCGCTATGGTCGCCGCCGCGGCTTTCCTTGATGACGTCGCCCCACCAGCCGATCAGCACGAAGACGAGGCAGACGAACCCTGGGAGGAAGGCCCAGAGAGCGCCCGCGGGGATGAACCACAGGCCTTTCATGAAGCCGGCCGCTCCCAGCGCGAGCATAAGAAGCGAGAGCGAGGCCAGCAGCGGCCACGGGCTCGGCTTCACCAGGTGATAGTCGTGCTTGACGTCGCCCGCCATGGCTTCAGTCCCTACATTGCGCAGCGTGACCACAAAGCCTTGCCGCAGACCCAGTCTTTCCTACCGCCGGTCTAGTTGACCGCGGATGCGTCCTCAAGCCGCGCAACCGTCTCAGGGCCGATTGCGCGGTAGTATGTGTATGACAACGTGATTCCATTAACGTCGGCAGTGTTCGGATTTTTTGCCATTTCCGGCGAGATGAAGAACACGACGGGCAGCTTCACCGCCTTGCCCGGCTCATACGTCTGTTCTTCGAAGCAGAAGCACTCAATCTTCTCGAAATAGACGCCAGCCTTGTGCGGGACAACATTCTTGCTGGCCATCGCGCGAACAGGCGCGTCCGACGTGTTGGTCAGTTCGAACGTCGTCATCATCGTCTCGCCGATGCGGACGTCAACGTAAGGCTGGGATGGGCGGAACTGCAGCGGAGCGCCCGTCTCGACATTGGTGTCGAAGTAGACACGCACAACACGGTCGAGGACTTCCTTAGGACTTTCCGTAGCGACCTGGGTCGTGCCGCCGAATCCAGTGACGGCGCAAAACGCCTTATAGAGCGGCTCGGCGGCGTAGGCCAGACCGAGCATGCCGACGGCGACGCCAGACAGGACAAGGGTCGTGATGCGAGAACGCGTCCTCATTGTGAAGAACTCGACGGGATGCGGTAGACCTCGGGCACGCCAGCGCCGCCGCCAACCTTGGCCATGGTGAGCACGAATACGAGAATCACGAAGCCACCGAGTGCGAGCGCGATCCAGTTGTTGCGCTTCTTGCGTGCAGCGACTTCGGCGGGCGTCAGGATGACGTACTCGCCCGTGGGAATGGCTTCGCGCGAGGCCATAAGGATAGCCCCAATGTCGGGGCGGCCGGGCGCAGGCGGCTCGATGCCCGTAGTCGCGGCCGGCTGGACCTTTACTTCAGGTTCGCCTTCCCAATCCTTGACCTGATCCTTATCGAGCATCATGCGCCTCCAGAGAGTGCGAAGTGCAGCGGAAGCACCCGCTCGACGAGGAGCGCGCCGAACAGGGCGAACAGGTAGAAAATCGAGACCGCGAACATCTTCTTCGCGTGCCGGATGTCAGTGGGAGCATCGTCGTCGCCGGCGCGGCTGAAGAAGACGCGGATGGCGCACCAGAGGAAAGCTGCGCCGCCGATTGCCGATACAGCCAGGTAGATCCAGCCGCCAAGACCGGTGAAGGCAGGCAGCAGCCCGAATGGCGCGACAACGAGTGTGTAGATCAGGATCTGCAGCCGCGTTTCCTTTGCGCCGCGCGTCACGGGAAGCATCGGCACGCCGGCACGGGCGTATTCCTTCGAGGTCCAGAGCGCGAGCGCCCAGAAGTGCGGCGGGGTCCAGAGGAAGATCAGGCCGAACAGGATCCAGGCGTCGGTCGGCGCGTCACCCGTGGCGGCGGCCCAGCCTATCACTGGCGGGAATGCGCCAGCTGCGCCACCGATGACGATGTTCTGAGCCGTCGAGCGCTTGAGCCACATGGTATAGATCACGGCATAGAAGAAGATCGAGAAGGCCAGCAGCCCGGCGGCCAAAGGCGTCGCCGCCAGCGCCATCAAGGTCACCGAAATCAGCGACATGATAAGCCCGAATGCGAGCGCGTCTTCGGAACGAACCATTCCCGACGGCACGGGGCGCGTGACGGTGCGCGCCATCATCGCGTCGATGTCGGCGTCATACCACATGTTCAGCGCGCCAGCCGCGCCGGAGCCCAGAGCGAGCGCCAGGACAGCGCAGGCCGCGGCAATCGGATGCATGGCGACCGGCGCCGCGATCAGGCCTGCGAGAGCGGTGAAGATGACCAGAGACATCACGCGCGGCTTCATCAGCTGCACATAGTCCATCGCAGTCGCCTGCCCCTGCACAGCGGGGGTGGTCGTTGGCGAGAGCGTGGCGATGTTCGCTTCGGACATCTTGTCTAGCGCTGCAGGCCGGACCAATCGGTCCGGCCTGCCTGCGTCCTGTTACCTGACCCGCGGAAGGTCGTTATACTGGTGGAAGGGCGGCGGAGAGGACAGGGTCCATTCCAGCGTCGTCGCCCCCTCGCCCCACGGATTTGCCTCGGCCTTGCGGCGGCGAACCATTGCCTCGACCAGACCGATGAAGAAGACGATCGTGGCGGCCGCGGCGACCCAGTAGCCGTAGGTCGACCACTGATGCCACTGCTCGAACGCCGGGGTGTAGTCGACGTAGCGGCGCGGCATGCCCTGCATCCCGAGGAAGTGCTGCGGGAAGAAGATCAGGTTGGAGCCGATGAACATCAGCCAGAAGTGCGCGCCGGCGATCATGCCGTTGTACTTCACGCCCCACATCTTCTCGAACCAGTAGTACCAGCCGCAGAACAGCGTGAACACAGCGCCCAGCGACAGCACGTAGTGGAAGTGCGCCACGACATAGTAGGTGTCGTGCAACGAGTGATCGACGCCAGCGTTGGCGAGAACGACGCCCGTGACGCCGCCCACGGTGAAGAGGAAGATGAACCCGATCGCCCAGAGCATCGGGACCTTGAACTCGATCGAGCCGCCCCACATCGTGGCGATCCACGAGAAGATCTTGATGCCCGTCGGGACCGCAATGATCATCGTGGCGGCGACGAAGTAGGCTTTCAGGTTCACGTCCATGCCCACGGTATACATGTGGTGCGCCCACACGATGAAGCCGATGACGCCGATCGCGACCATGGCGTAGGCCATGGCGAGATAACCGAACACAGGCTTCCTCGAGAAGGTCGAGATGACGTGGCTGACGATGCCGAAGCCAGGCAGGATCATGATGTAGACTTCGGGGTGGCCGAAGAACCAGAACAGATGCTGGAACATGATCGGGTCGCCGCCGCCAGCGACTTCGAAGAATTTCGAGCCGAAGTTGCGGTCGGTCAGCAACATGGTAAGCGCGCCGGCGAGAACCGGGAGGGCGAGAACCAGCAGGAAGGCCGTGACCAGCACCGACCAGGCGAACAGCGGCATCTTGTGCAGCGTCATGCCCGGCGCGCGCATGTTGAGGATCGTCACGATGAAGTTGATCGCGCCGAGGATCGACGACATACCGGCGAGGTGCAGCGAGAAGATCACGAGATCCATCGCAAGACCCGGGTGTCCGGTCGTACCCGACAGGGGCGGATACAGCACCCAGCCGCCGCCGAAGCCGTCATTGCCCGGGGGACCCGGCACGAACATCGAGAGAATAAGCAGGAAAAACGAGACCGGTACGAGCCAGAACGAGATGTTGTTCATGCGCGGCATAGCCATGTCCGGCGCGCCGATCATCAGCGGCACGAACCAGTTGCCGAAGCCGCCGATCAGAGCAGGCATGACCATGAAGAAGATCATGATCAGGCCGTGCATGGTCGTGATGACGTTGTAATTGTGCTCGTTGCCGAAGAAGCCGCCGAAGGCCGTTCCATTGAACAGCTGCAGGCCGGGTTCAGCAAGTTCGGCTCGCATGAAGCCCGAGAACACGAAACCGACGACGCCCGCGATCAGCGCGAAGACGAGGTAGAGCGTCCCGATATCCTTGTGGTTGGTGGAGAACAGCCAGCGCGCTGGGCTGTACCATTTCGGATCCTGGTGGTCGTGGGCGTGATCATGCCCATGACCGTGGTCCGCCGCGTGTTTTGCATCGCTGGACATCGAACGGCTCCCTGATCTTATTCGGCGGCGGCGAGCTGGGTCACGCCCGGACGCGGAAGGCTGTCCAGATACGCACGCCCCCCGTTCGCCGGGTCGGCCTGCGCGGCGACCAGCCACTGGTCGTATTGTTGCTGGGGCAGAGCCCAAAGCTCGATCGGCATGTTCGAATGGTCCTTGCCGCAGAGCTCGGAGCACTGCCCGTAGTAGATCCCCGGCTGGTCGACCTTGAACCAGAGCTGGTTCAGGCGGCCCGGCACAGCGTCGACCTTCAAAGCGAACTGAGGCATCGCCCACGAATGGATCACGTCCCGCGCCGTGATCTTGAGACGTACGTGACGGCCGACCGGGGCCACCATCGGGTAGTCGACAGAAAGCTGCGGAATGTCGCCGCGCGCAGTGTCGAGCGGACGGTCCGCGTCGCCAGCGCGCAGCATGCGGCTTTCGACGACGAATTCCTGATCGGTGTTCTGATTGTACGTATAGTCCCAGTACCACATATTGCCGTAGATCTTGATGTCCACGACCTGCTCTTCCGGCACCTGCTCGCCGTTGAACATCACGTCCTGTTCATAGAGCAGCGGGAACGAACCCTTGGCGATCCAGACGAGAATCAGCACCGGCAGCACGGTCCAGATGATCTCGACAGTGGTGTTGTGGCTGAACTTCTTGGGCGTCGGGTTTGACTTGCGATTATAGCGGATCATGACCCAGATGAGCAGCGCCGTGACGAGCGCGGTGATCAACGTGATGATGATCAGCACCTCGACATGGAAGGCCTGTACGCGACGCGCCGTCTCCGTGGCCGGCGCCTGGAAGTCGATGCCTCCAAGGGTGGGCGCCGCCCATGCCTGGCTGGCAGCCGCAAGGCTTGCCGCGCCCAGCATCCCGAGTTTCCAAGCTCCTCGCAGCATTTTGCGCACATCCTCCAGCCAGATGCGTGAATTCGGGGCTTTAGCGTGATATGATGTTCACCGCCACCACTCCGCTTCGACCTAACGACAAGCATAGTGTCGCAGGGGCGCAGAAACAGCGAGGCGGGTTGGGGGCGCGACCAGACGCCCAAGGAGTTGGAAAGATGAGCACCCGGTTTCTACTCGGCACTTCGGCACTCGCAGCGAGCCTGCTGGTATCTCCCGCTGCGTTCTCACAAGGCGCCGTTACGGTGATCGGCGGCGGACTTGGACAGGCTTGTTACGAGGCGGCCGAGGACCAACGGGTCGCCCCGATGAAGGCAATGGAAATCTGTAACCTCGCGCTCACAACGGAGGTCCTCAAGCGCAGGGACAAGGCTGCGACTCATACCAACCGCGGCATCCTCCACATGCGCACCGGAAACAACACAAGGGCCATGTGGGATTACGAGAACAGTCTGCGCCTGATGCCTGAACTCAACGAAGCAAAGGTCAATCTCGGCGCAGCGCTGTATAACCTGAAACGCTATCCGGAGGCTCTTGCAGCCCTGAACGAGGGCGTGAAAGCCGAATCTGAAAACGCGCGAACGGTGGGTTTCTACAATCGCGGCCTCACGCATGAAAAGCTGGGCGACCTGCAGTCTGCCTATGAGGATTTCCGCGAGGCCCTGAAGATGAAGCCGGACTTCAAACAGGCGCAGGACCAGATCGCCCGTTTCACTGTCGTTCCGGCTGGCAGCTGACCAGCCGGTCCCAGGACCTGCGCTGTCATTCGCGACTGCGCCACACTATCTTTGTCGAACTGGACGTTTTTTCGAAAGGCGCACAATGACCGACCGTAGCTTGATCGAGGAAGCCGGCATTGGCGTGTCAAGCGCTGCGCGCATCCTCGACGAGGCCCTGGCCGGAGCCGAAGACGGCGAAATCTATGTCGAATCCGTCCGTTCCGAGAGCTTCCTGTTCGACGATGGCAGGCTGAAATCCGCCTCCTACGACAGCGGCCAGGGCTTCGGCCTGCGTGTCGTGTCAGGCGAGACCACGGGCTATGCCCATGCAAGCGAAATCTCCGAAGCCGCCCTCAGGCGCGCCGCCACATCCGCCGCCGCCGCCAAGCGCGGGCGTTCGAACAAACTCGCCATGGGACCGACGCCGGTGAACCGCCGCCTTTATGCGGACGTCGACCCCACCGCCTCCCCTGACTTCGTGACCAAAACGGGACTACTGGCAGAAATCGACGCCTGGTGCCGCGCGAGCGATCCGCGCGTCGTGCAGGTATCGGTGTCGCTGGCCGGATCACGCACCGCGGTCGAGATCATCCGTTCGGGCGGCGCGAGCGTCGCCGAGGCGCGACCGCTGGTGCGCGTCAACATCGCGGTGACGATGGAGAAAGATGGCCGCCGCGAGACAGGCTCGGCCGGCGCAGGCGGGCGCGCGGGCTACGAGGAATGGATCCAGCCGGACCGCTGGAAGGCGCTTGCGGCGCGGGCGTTGCGGAAGGCGGAAATCAATCTCGAGGCCGTGCCCGCCCCTGCGGGCGAGATGGAAGTGGCGCTTGGGCCGGGCTGGACGGGCGTGCTGCTGCATGAAGCCGTAGGCCACGGTCTTGAGGGCGATTTCAACCGCAAGGGATCGTCGGTCTATTCCAATCGTATCGGCGAGCAGGTGATGGCGAAAGGCGTGACGATCGTGGACGACGGCACAATCGCCAACCGTCGCGGATCTCTCTCCTTCGACGATGAGGGCACCCAGACCCAGCGCACCGTGCTGGTCGAGGATGGCCGTCTTGTCGGCTACATTCAGGACCGCCAGAATGCGCGCCTGATGGGTGTTGCCCCCACGGGTAATGGACGCCGCGAGAGCTACGCCGCGACGCCGATGCCGCGCATGACCAACACCTTCATGACGGGTGGCACGCACGACCCGGACGAGATCGTCCGATCCATCAAGAAGGGCATCTGGGCTGTCGATTTCGGCGGCGGCCAGGTGGACATCACAAACGGCCAGTTCGTCTTCCAGTGCACCGAGGCTTACCTTGTCGAGAACGGCAAGGTCGGCGCACCGGTAAAGAACGCCACGCTGATCGGGCACGGCCCAACCGTTATGAACAACATCTCGATGGTCGGCAACGATTTCGCAATGGACGACGGTGTCGGCACCTGCGGCAAGGCTGGTCAGTCCGTGCCCGTCGGCGTCGGTCAGCCATCGCTGCGGATCGACAGGATCACGGTCGGCGGCGCGGGCTGAGGCAGCCCGCGCGCCGTTAGCTCACTCGGCCGGTTGTTGTTGCACAGGCGTCGCGCCATCCTTCGGCTTGTCCTTGAGATGCGCGAGCTTGTTCAGGAACGGGCTCGCAATCCCCATCAGGATGCCAATGCCGATGCCGGCGAGACCGACATTCGTGAACACCTCTCCATAGGTTTTGAGAGCGAGCTCAGGGTCGAGCACCTGCCCGCCCACCGTCTGTTGCGCTGTCAGCTTGGTGATCTGCGCCTGCACCGCCTGCGCAATTGACGATCCCAGATACCACGTCGCCATCATGGTCGCGGCGATCGGCGCTGGCGTCAGCTTGGTCATCGCCGAGAGGCCAACAGGAGACAGGAACAGCTCACCCGTGGTGTGCAGCAGGTAGAGGCCGACAAGGAAGATCAGGGGAACCTTGAAGTTTTCGTCGGCGTACTGCACGCCCCACACGAGCACGAGAAAGCCAGCACCTACCTGGATCAGGCCGAGCGCGAACTTCAACGCATCACCCGGGTCCTTCTTGTGCCGCCCCAGCCAAGTCCACATCGCCGCAAACATCGGCGCGAAGATCAGGATGAACCCGCCGTTGAAGCTCTGTGTCTGACCGGATGTGATGGTGAAGAAACCATCATTGGGAAGCTGTGTCGATCGTTCGGAGAATTGCGACAGGGCGGATCCGCCGAGTTCGAACAGCGTGAAGAACGCGACTGACGCAAGAACCAGTATGAGTGCAAGGATCAGCTTGCCGCTCTCCGCCAGCGTCGCTTTCGTGAACATGTAGTAGGCGAAGAAAATCAGCATACCGACCGATGCGATCGTCAGCGCCATGTTCACGATCGGCTCTCGCTGGACAAGCAGCCAGACAAGTCCGACGCCCAGAAGCGCCAGAATGTAGATAAGCCATTCGCGGTTGAGAGGGCCGATGAGCGGCTTCCTGAGAAGATCCGGGTTCGGCGGCAGGCCGAGTTCTGGCGGAAGCTGCGCCGGGCCCGGCATGAAGAACAGGATGCGGCGGCGCACGAACACCAGCCAGCCCAGAAGCATGCCGAGGCCGGCAAGGCCGAAGCCCGCCCACCATCCCACCTGAGCGCCAACCAGCGCGCACAGCACCTGCGCCCAGAACGCACCGAGGTTGATCCCGTAATAGTAGAGCGAGAACCCGCCGTCCCGGCGCGGATCGTCCTTCGTGTAGAGCTGGCCGACCTGCGTCGCGAGGTTCGCCTTCAGGAACCCAACCCCCATGATGATCAGCGACAGCGCAAGGAAGAACGCACCCATGTAGAAGGGCTGCTGCCCCTCGACGATCATCTGGTAGCCTTCAACCTCGGCTGTTTCCGGATCATCGACCGGCACGATGTTCGGCAGCGCGGCCGTGCCGGTATAGTCCTTGATCTCCATGCCGCCATTGGCTGCCGGACCGAACTCGTAGCGCTGGCCATCAACGACGACCCAGGCCTTGCGCTGATCCTGGCGTCCTTCTGAATCGATGTTGTAATTCTGGCCGTTGTAGACAAGCACATTGCGCGCGGGCGCCTGCTCCACTGCCATCGTCAGGTGACCCGCAACAAGCAGCAGGGCGCCGAACGCGACCGCCTTTGTGGTGCCCAGATAGCGGTCCGCCAGCATGCCGCCGATCAGCGGCAGCAGGTACACCAGCGACGTGTAGGCCCCGTACTGACCGGAAGCCGCTTCGTCCGAGAACAGGAAATGCTGCGTCATGTAGACGAACAGGATCGTGCGCATCCCGTAATAGGAGAACCGCTCCCACATCTCGGTGAAGAAGATTATGTGCAGGCCCTTGGGCTGCTTGCGCAACTGCAGGAAGACCGGGAGCCCCGTGACCAATGTGATCACGATGCCGATCGCAACGACGATATCCATCAAGTCCTCGCCCAAAAGCCCTTTGCGGGCCAAATCCCTTTACAGGTATGAGCAATGTTCATCACGGGGCGGCGATAGTCTCAAGCCCCGGAATCGTCAGAGACGCGCAAGACCGTGCCCCAAGACATGAATAGCCCCCAGAACGGCGCCGCTAGACCCGCGTTTCGGCGAAAGCGCGCGTGACGTCACCCTTCCAGGGACCGCGATACTTCTCCAGAAGGCGGTGCGCGTGCGTCACGGCTGTCTCGGCGATCTCCTGGAGTTCCGTAAGGAACACCGCCTCGTCGCGTCCCTCGGGGTTCAGGTTAGCCCGCCGCGCGAGACCCCCGGCGGCAAGCTTCACGGCCTCGATGGCCAGGGCCTGCGCCGTCGTGTTCCGGATCGGGGCGGCGAGCGCCTGCATCGGTACAGCAGACCGCAAAGCCTGGCGCTCGGCAGCAGTGAAGCCCTTCACCAGCTCCCATGCGCCATCCAGAGCCTGCTGGTCGTAAAGGATGCCGACCCAGAATGCCGACAGCGCGCACAGCATGTCGTGCGGACCCGCATCCGCGCCGCGCATTTCGAGAAAGGTCTTCAGCCGCACTTCGGGGAAGATCGTGGAAAGATGGTCGTCGAAATCATCCATCGCCGGCAACTCGCCGGGCAACACCGGCAGCTTGCCCGCCATGAAGTCGCGAAATGAGAGACCGGACGCATCGATGTACTTCCCCTCGCGACGAACGAAATACATCGGCACATCGAGCGCATAGTCGACATACTGCTCGTACCCGAAGCCTTGCTCGAACGCGAAGGGCAGCATGCCCGAACGATCGGGATCTGTGTCTGTCCACACATGCGAGCGATAGGACAGGAAGCCGTTCGTGCGTCCCTCAGCGAAGGGCGAGTTCGCGAACAGCGCCGTCGCGATGGGCTGCAGCGCAAGGCTTACGCGCAGCTTCTTCACCATGTCGGCCTCGGAGCCGAAATCGAGATTGGTCTGCACCGTGCACGAGCGGAACATCATCTGCCGCCCGAGCCTGCCGACCTTCTCCATATAAGCCTTCATGATGCCGTAGCGCCCCTTGGGCATCATCGGCGTCTCGTCGAACGACCACAGTGGTGAGAAGCCAAGGCCGAGGAAGTCGATGTTCATGGGCCTCGACAGGGCACGCGTCTCGCGCAGGTGCTCGCCGATCTCTTCACAGGTCTGATGAATGTTTTCGAGGGGTGCGCCGGAAAGTTCGAACTGCCCGCCGGGCTCGAGGCTGACGCTCGCAAGACCCTTCTTGAGCCCGATGATATGCTGGCCCTCGATGATCGGGGCCCAGCCATAGTCGCGCGCGAGCCCTTCAAGCAGGCCGCGGATCGAGGCCTCGCCCTCGTAAGGCACGGGCCGCAGCGAACCTTCGATGAAACCGAATTTCTCGTGCTCGGTCCCGATACGCCAGTCAGCTTTCGGCTTCGCGCCGCCGGCCAGTCGCTCGACAAGCTCCAGCTTGCCTTGGATCCGCGGCGCGGACTCGTCGATGTCGCGCGTGGGAGTCGTCATTCAGGGTGCGTCCGAAGCTGGTCCTCACCAGCCAGATAGGTATACCCGCTTAGGGACGCCAGCGCTGTCCGTCAAATGTTCGAATTGTGGAGGAAAACTATTCCGTCGTAGAGATCGCCTATCTCCGCCAGTCGCCGCGAACGGCCTGCCACAGCGAGAGGGTGGCGACAACAGCGGTCTCAGCACGAAGAATTCGCGGACCAAGGCCTACGGGCCGGACGGCGGTTAGCGAACGAAGGCGCGCGCGTTCTGCCGGCGAGAAGCCGCCTTCGGGGCCAACGAGAACCGCGGCTGGACCGTCAGCGATGCCCTGCAAAACGTCGAGAAGCGAAGCCGCCCTGCCGGCATCGCCGCCCCATGGCCGGACCTGATCGTCGCCCGACTCGTCCGCGAAGATCAGCAGGCGACTCGCATCCCAGTTTGACAGAACGGCCGACAGTTTCTGCGCTTCGCGCACCGGCGGCACATCCAGACGTTCGGTTTGCTCTGCGGCCTCGATGGCAATGCGCTGCAGGCGATCGACGCGAACAGTCTCGGCATCTGTCCGCTCGGTGAGGACTGGGCGGATCTCGGCGGCACCAAGTTCCACCGCTTTCTCGATCACGAAGTCGGTCCGGGCTTTCTTCAGTGGCGCGAACAGCAGCCACAGATCTGGCGTTGCCGCCTGCTCGCGCACCCGCTCCCCGAGATCCAGCGTCGCCGTCGACCTGGTGCTGCCGGCGATTCGTGCATCAAGCTCGCCATCCCTGCCGTTGAAGACCCGAACCGGATCGCAAGCGCCCAGCCGCAGGACACGTGTCAGGTAATGCGCCTGGTCTCCATCGAGGACCAGTCGCCCGCCCGGCGCGAGGTCCGGAGCGACATAGAGACGGGGTGTCGCGCTCATTACCCTGCGCTATATCGGACCGAACCTCCTGCCAAGGACCGCATGACCGAGCCCACCACCCACACCGCGCCCGCCGACGCCGTCCGTGGCTCATGGGTGACGCACGCGCCGGCCTTCGCCCGCCCCTTCCTGCAGCTGTCCCGCTGCGATCGTCCTGCAGGCTTCTGGCTGCTGGGCCTACCCTGCGTGATCGGGCTGATTCTCGCGCGCATTCCGGACGGGCTGGTGGTCGAGGACGCCTGGCTCACCCTGCTGTTCGCGATTGGCGCTGTCGCCATGCGTGGCGCGGGCTGCACATACAACGACATCCTCGACCGCGACATTGACGCCAAGGTCGCGCGCACGGCGCTGCGGCCGCTGCCCTCTGGGGCCGTCTCGCTGAAACAGGCTTGGGCGTGGCTGCTGATCCAGTGTCTGATCGGCCTCGGCGTCCTGATCGCGCTGCCCGATATTGCCAAGCTCGTTGCGCTCGGCGCCATACCGATGGTTGCACTCTATCCGCTGATGAAGCGTATCACATGGTGGCCGCAGGTCTGGCTCGGCCTCACCTTCAACTGGGGGGCTCTCGTTGCTCCGGCGGCGATCCGTGGCGAGATCACCCTCGCCGACTGGCTCCTGTACGGCGGCCTTGTTCTATGGACGCTTGGCTACGACACAATCTACGCCATCCAGGATCGCGAGGATGACGCCCTCATCGGTGTGCGCTCAACCGCGCGGCGCTTTGGCGGCAAGATACGTCCTGCCGTTGCGATCATCTACGCCTGCTGCAGCGCACTGTGTGCAGCTGCCGCCTACGTCGCCGACGGCTGGATGGGCGTGACGTTGACCGCGCCGTTCGCCCTGCACCTTGCACTCCAGTTTGTCCGCCTTGATCCGGCTGATGGCGGTCGCGCGTTGATGCTGTTTCGCGCCAACCGCGAGGCCGGGCTGCTCCTGCTTGCCGGATGGGCCTTCATTGCAGCGCCATTCTAGCGGATAGTCACCGGCAAGGGCCGATGCGGGAGACGAGATTGACCGAAGAACCAAAGCCGCAAGGCAAGAAGGTACCGCCGGGCGCCATGATCGGCGCAGGTGTGGCCATCGGCGCATCGCTGCTGGCGGTCTTCATCACCACAAGCAAGCGCGACAAGGATGAGACGCCCCCTCCCGCGCAGGCCGCAGCAGCCGATCCTGCCGACGACCAGACGGCGCAAGTCCAGTTCGGCCAGAACGGCCAGACCACGCCGCCGCCCGCGCCGGCCACGGCTGATCCCGGCGCGCCGGTCGCCAACGCCCAGGGCGCGCTCGCGTTCGCCGACGACACGATTTCCTTCAGCGCCGCCATTCCGCCCGGGCCCGAGAATGATCCCATCCTGACCTACCTGCGGACGGATGCTCTGGCCTACTTTGCGAAATACAAGGCCGACGCTCGCAACGATGCGGACGTCCGCAAGAGCGAAGGCGGCGTGGCAATGCCATGGGAAGTGCAGATCGAATGGAAGTACACAGCGAAGACAAGCGACATCGTCAGTCTCGTCGGTACAGCCTATGAGTTTACCGGCGGCGCACACGGCATGACCTACACCGACACTCACATCGCGAAGGCCGCAACAGGCGAGCAGATTGCAATCGAGTCGATGCTCACGTCGGGCGCCATCTCGCCCGCCATGGTCATTGGCGTGTGTGAGGCTCTCAAGAAGGTGAAGCTTGAGAGGATCGGCTCGGCCACGATCTACGACGAGCCGATCGTCTGCGCCGGCGCACAGACCAACATCAAGCTCGAAGAAGCAAAGGTCGGCCTCGCGCCATCGACCGAGTCCAACAAGTTCGCTGGCATGTTCGTGTACTACGACGCCTATGCGGTCGGCCCTTACGCTGAAGGCAGCTACGCGCTCGCCCTGCCGCATGAGATCTTCGTGGAAGACCTGCGGCCCGAATACAAGACGCTGTTCGGCGGAAAGCTTGCTGGGGAGCCGTAGGCAGATCGCGTTCGCAATCCGAACGCCTTCAACGCCGCGCCCTGAAGAAACCCTTCAGCAGCGCCGACGCCTCCTCCGCCATAAGCCCGGCCGTCACCGCCGGACGCGAGTGGCAGGTTGGCTGCTCGAAAAAGCGCGGACCATGCGCGACGGCGCCGCCCTTCTCATCCGCCGCGCCGTAGACGACCCGGCCGATCCGCGCATGGCTGATCGCTCCAGCGCACATCGCGCACGGCTCCAGCGTCACGTAGAGCGTCAGCCCTGTCAGCCGATAGTTGCCGAGCTTCTGCGCCGCCGCGCGCATTGCCAGCACCTCGGCATGGGCCGTCGGATCGCGCAGGGAGATCGGCTGGTTGTGCGCCTCGGCGACGACATCACCCGTCGCCGGATCGACCACCACAGCTCCGATAGGCGCCTCGCCAGCGTCGGCTGCTGACTGCGCCAGCGTCATCGCGCGGTGCATCATCTCAAGGTCGAACGCATCGTACATGCCGCCCCATAGCATTTCGCGGGAGGGATGCTAGACGCTGCCCCGATGCGCATCATCGCCGGCACGCTCAAGGGTCGCGCCATCCGCACGCCGGAGGGCCGCAACACGCGCCCCACCTCGGACAGGGCGCGCGAATCCCTGTTCAACGTCCTCGCCCACGCGGCCTGGGCGCCGGGGCTTGAAGGGGTACGCGCCATTGACGCTTTCGCCGGGTCAGGGGCGCTCGGCTTCGAAGCCATCTCGCGCGGCGCCGCTTTCTGTCTTTTTGTGGAGACCGATGCGTCCGCCCGCGGTTGCATCCGCGACAACGTCGAGGCCTTCCAACTCTTTGGCAACACACGCATCCACCGCCGCTCGGCCACAGACCTGGGCCTCAAACCCGCAGGCCTCGGCGCGCCATTCGATCTTGTCTTCATGGACCCGCCCTACGCTCAGGGCCTGGTTCCGCTCGCGCTTGAACAGCTGCTAAGCGGACAGTGGCTGTCGCACGAGGCATTGGTTGTCGCAGAAACCGGGACAGACGAAGGGACGCTGGACGCGGCTGGCTGGTCCATCCTCGACGAACGCACCTATGGCGCGGCGCGCGTCTACTTCCTCCGCAGAGGCTGACCTCGGGGCAGCGGCGCGAATGGCGACAACACGAAGGCCAGCAACAGGCCCAGCACCAGCACGTCTGTCGACGCCGATCCCATCATCGTGCCGAAGTCCATGACAAACAGGGAGATCGGCGGCGTCAAGCCTGCGACCCCGATCAGCAGCATCGCGCCGATATTGTTCATCAGGTGGAAGCCCATCGCCGCCGCCAGCCCACCCGTGCGCCAGACGAGCGCCGTCATCACCAGGCCTAGCAGCGTTGCCACGGCCACATAGTACACCGTGAACTGTGCATCCCCGCCGCCGTTCGCCGTATGCGCCAGCCCGAACGCCAGTGATGGCAGAAGGCCCCATACCAGCGGATTCGGGATCCGCGCAGCAAGTTGCTGCGTCAGATAACCGCGGAAGAACAGCTCCTCGCCCGCCGTCTGGAAGAGGATCAGTAAAAGGAGCGGCGCAAACGCGATCAGCCAATGCTCTATCGGCAGGCTCGAACGCGAGGGCGGTGGGCCCGACAGCCATGTCGACCCGAGGCTCAGCGCCAGATATCCAGCGGCCAACGCCATACCGACAAGAAAGTAGTCGAGCGTTATTCTCCTATCGTGAGCAAGCACCGTCGACAGCCCGCGCTTGTGTAGCAGCTTGGCGACCAGCCAGACGCCAAGCCACAGGCCCCAGAACGTCGCCAACAAGACTCCCATTGCGATGACGGCATCGAGATAGGTCAGGCTAGCTCCGCCCTGACCCATGGCCGCGCCCAACGCATCAGGGTTGACGAGACCTCCCCCGATCGCGACGAGGCCAAATGCCATCGTCCACGCCAGCCAAGCCACGACCACGAGCATGCTGCCAATAGCGGTCCGCCACAGCTGCGCACGCGGACGCGCGAGATCGACCCATCGCTGGAAGGGGTGCTCCATGTCTTTCGCCTCAGGGTTTCAGGATGGTGGCGCCGATCGTATTGCGTCCTTCTAACGCGCGGTGCGCCTCCGCCGCATCCTTCAACGCAAAGCGCTGGCGAACGTCCGCCTTCACCGCACCTGACCGCATCGCGCCCCACAAGGCCGCAGCGCCACGTTCAAGATCGGAGCGATGATGAGTGAAGTGGAACAGCCCCGGCCGCGTCATGATGAGCGAGCCGCCCTGGTTGAGCCGCGCCGGCGCAATTGGATCGGCCGGTCCCGACGCATTGCCATAGGTGATGAACCAGCCGCGCGGCGCCAGCGACTTCAGGCTGGCCTCGGCAGACGTCTTGCCGACGCTGTCATAGACAACCGGCACGCCCTTCCCACCGTTGAGCTGCTTCACGCGCGTCGCGACGTCTTCACTGTCAAGGATCGTCTCCCAGCAGCCATATGCCTTCGCCAGTTCCGCCTTCTCCGGCGTCGACACCACACCGATGACGCGCGCGCCCTGGGCATTGGCCCACGGCACGAGGATCGATCCAACGCCGCCAGCCGCCGCCCACACAACAATCGTTTCGCCGGGCTGGATGCGGCGGATCTCGAAGGTGAGCATCCACACCGTCAGCCCCTTCAGGAACACCGCGGCTGCATCCTCGTCGCTCACCGCGTCGGGTATGAGCACCATCTTTTCCGCCGGCGCATTGCGGCGCGACGCGTAGGATCCGGGGAGGCCGTTGTAGACAACCCGGTCGCCCACCTTCAGCCCCTGTACGCCCTCGCCCACCGCTTCGATAACGCCCGCCGCTTCGACGCCCAGGATCGCCGGCGTCGGCCCCGGATAAAGTCCGGTGCGCGTGTACACATCGATAAAATTGAGCCCGATGGCGGTCTGCCGGAGCTGCACCTGGCCCACATCCGGCGGCCCCAGGTCGATCGTTTCAAACTTCATCTGTTCTGGCCCGCCATGGCTGTGGATGCGGATGATGTCGGCTGTAGAGGATGTGGCCATGGGTTGTCCGTGGGGTTGCAGTGAGGCTTCGGACTCATGTCTAACCCGTCCTGAGCCGAGACACGAGCATGGACCTGGTTGAGATTATCTGCGGCATCGACGAAGCCGGGCGCGGCCCCCTCGCCGGCCCCGTCGTTGCGGCCGCCGTCGTGCTCGACAAGAAGCGTCGCATCGCCGGTCTCAATGACTCAAAACAGCTGACCGAGGGACGCCGCGATATCCTCACAGCCCGCATCAAGGAGCGCGCCATCGCCTGGGGAGTCGGCGTCGCAACCGTCGAGGAAATCGACACCGTCAACATTCGGCAGGCCAATTTCCTCGCCATGCGCCGCGCTTTCGATCAGCTGGGGATGACGCCGACCCATGTACTGGTAGACGGCAACGACCCGCCACCTATCCCCTGCAAGATCACCTGCATCGTCGGCGGCGATGCGCTGGAGCCTGCCATCTCTGCCGCCTCTATTCTTGCCAAGACGACGCGCGACGCGATGATGATCGACCTCTGCGTGCGCTATCCCGGTTACGGCTTCTCGCAGCACAAGGGCTATGGCTCTGCTGCGCATCTGGAGGCGCTCAGGCGTCTTGGGCCATGCCCTGTCCATCGCCGCAGCTTCCGTCCGGTGCGCGAGGCGCTCGGGATCATGGATAAGGTGATCGTCGCGCGAGAGTTGCCGCCACCGGGTAGAGTGGCGGACTAACGCCGCCCGAACAGCTTCTCGATATCGGCCAGCTTCAGCTCGACGTAAGTCGGCCGGCCATGATTGCACTGGCCCGAGTGCGGCGTGACTTCCATCTGCCTCAGCAGCGCATTCATTTCCTCGGCCGTGAGCCTGCGCCCCGCCCGCACCGAGCCGCGGCAGGCCATGTTGCCCATGACCTCTTCCAGCCGCTCCTTGAGCGCCAGCCCCGCCTCATACTCGGCGAAGTCATCCGCCAGATCGCGGATCAGCCCCTTCACATCCATCTCGCCGAAGATCGCCGGCGTCGCGCGCACGGCCACAGCTCCACGGCCGAACGGTTCGACCTCCAGCCCCATCACAAGCAACTCGTCCGCGCGATCAAGCACGCGCAGCGCCTCTTCCTCGGACAGCTCGACGATCTCCGGTATCAGCAGGGCCTGACGCCGCACGCCCTCGCCCGCGATCTGCGCCTTCATGCGCTCATAAACCAGACGCTCGTGTGCGGCGTGCTGGTCGACGATCACCATGCCATCCGCTGTTTGTGCGATGATATAAGTCTCGTGCACCTGCGCACGCGCAACGCCGAGCGGCGGTATGTCGGTCGAAGGTTGCGGGGCAGGCTCAACCCGCGCACTCGCCGCGCTAGCGAACGCCTCAAAGGTCGCAGCCCTGGTATTGGACATGCCTGCATAGCGAGGCGTTTCCACCACAGGCCGGGCCGGAGACCAACGCGCCTGTCCCGAAGTCCACGGCAGAGACGGGGCCACATGGCTCGTCGCCGCGCCCAGCGCCGCACCCGCCACCGTCGTGCTCGCGCGATGCCCAGCCGCCGCCAGGGCATGCCTCAGCGCGCCAATCATCAGCCCGCGCACATTCCCGGAATCGCGAAAGCGCACTTCTGTCTTGGCCGGATGCACATTCACATCCACCTGCATCGGATCGAGGTCGAGAAACAGCACCGCCATTGGATGCCGGTCACGGGCAAGAAAGTCCTGATAGGCCGCACGGATCACGCCGACCATCAAGCGATCCTTCACCGGCCGGCCGTTGACGAACAGGTATTGGTGCTGAGCACTGCCGCGATTGAAGGTCGGCAATCCTGCAAAGCCCGACACACGCACGCCCTCGCGCTCAGCGCCGATCTCCACGGCGTTCTCGCGAAACTCCTTGCCGAGCACCGCGCCCAGGCGCCTCAGTCGGGCTTCGCTCGCCTCGCCATGCTCCGCCGGCAGCTTGATGACGGTTCGCTCGTCCGTCTCGAGATGGAATGCCACGTCTGGCCGCGCCAGCGCGAGGCGACGCACAGTGTCCGCAATCGCCTGCGCCTCCGATCGCTCCGTCTTCATGAACTTCAGCCGCGCCGGTGTCGCATAGAAAAGATCGCGCACGTCCACACGCGTGCCGTTGCTGGTCAGCCCGCTCCAGGGCGCCGGGTTCGGTCCGTCGATCCGCCCCGCATCCACGGTGATCTCGAAGGCCGCATCGGCTCCGACAGCCTTGCTCAGAATGCCCAGCCGGGACACCGACCCGATAGACGGCAGCGCCTCGCCCCTGAACCCCATCGTCCGGATGTCGAGCAGGTCCACATGACCGCTGTCATCAGCAGCCAACTTGGACGTGGCATGCCGCTCAATCGCCACCGGCAACTCGTCCGCGCTCATGCCGAGCCCGTCATCCTCGACGAGCAGGCGCGTCAACCCTCCGCCCTCGATTCGCACGCGGATCGACTTCGCACCGGCATCGAGCGCATTCTCGATCAGTTCCTTCGCGGCCGCGGCAGGCCGCTCCACCACTTCGCCAGCCGCAATGCGGTTCACCGCGTCCGGTGGCAGGCGACGGATGCGTCCTTCGGGCGGGCTCAGGGATGATTCGGCCATTCGGTCATCCTAACGCCGGCCTCGCGGCTTGGCAGGACAGCACGACAGCGCCTTCACAGCTTTCTGCCGCAGGAAACCTGTCAATCCAGCGCCGGCTGGCCCACCAACACTAAAGTGAACCGCTCCCGCTTCATGTACTCGGCCGCCACCCGCTTAAGGTCCGCCAGCGTGACGCCCTCGAAGCAGGCGTTGCGGCCCTGGAGATAATCCGCAGCCAGAATGTCCTGCCGGAACCCCAGCAGATTACGCGCGATCCTGGGCTTGGAATCGAAGGCCAGCGGAAATGCGCCCGTCACATAAGCCATGGCGTCGTCGAGCTCCGCCTGTCTTGGCCTCTCGCGCCCCAGCCGCCCGATATTCTCGCGGATCAGCGTCACGGCCTCGTCCGCCTTGTCGTTCTGGACCAAGGTCGATCCGGTCCAGCGCCAGAAATGCGTCTGCAGAATGAGGCCCGTACCGAGGCCATAGGTCAGCCCGCGCTTCTCGCGCAGATCATCGGCCAGACGGAACGACAGCGCGCCGCCGCCGATAATGTAGTTCTGCAGACAGGCCGCGAAGAAATCCGGGTCCTCGCGGCGCATGCCCGGTCCAGAAAACACCACTATCGTCCGAGGCTGGGCAAGTTGCTTCACCGCCGGCCCACGATGATCCGGCAACACGGCCTGCAAGCCGTTCGACAGCGTGAAAGTCTGAGGCTACCAGCTATCCGGCTGGGCGGCCACCGGCCCGGCCGACAGCGATGCAATAACCGCAAGGGCAGGCAAGGCTTTCGCCCAGCGAAACATCGGCGCGTTCGCGCCTCGCATCAAAGACCCGGCAGCTTGCTGGTCTGTTTCGGCTGGATCAATATAGCTGCGCCGCCGGTGATATCCTTCACTGCCTCCGACTCCGCCTTGAGGCGCGCAGCCTCAGCCGCGGGGTCGATAACCGGCTCGCCCGCAGGGCCTCCCCAGTTCAGGATCGTGTCGGCAAAGCTGCGGCTCTTGCGGACAGCCTGCGAGTTATCAAAATCGACCTGTGCGCGAACTGTACGCTCAACCGCGTCGCCGCCCGCTGCGCGAACGAATGCCTTCTCGCCCTCGCTTGCGTTGGCGCCGAGGTCCACACCGAACACGGCCACACGGGCCTGCGCTTCCGGCGACAATTCCTGCGGCCGCGCCTGGCCGAGGGTCGGCGGGCGGAGATTGTATTCAGGCGGGACCGTCAGCGGGGCCTTGCGAACCACCCGGAACTCATCGGGTCCATTGGTCGACGCGCAACCCGCAAGCGTGATTGCCGTCAGGGCCACGAGGCCGAAGGTGGACTTGCGCTTCACTGAACTCTCCTATCGAGCCGCCCGCATAAGGCTGGCAAGGGCCTATTCCTAACACTTCTAGCGCGCCTGCTTGCGCCCGGCCAGAAGCTGATCCAGCAACAAAACGCCCGCTCCAATGGAAATCGCAGCATCTGCGACATTGAAGATCCACGGGAACCCCACATCCCAGCCGCCAACGTTCCAGCCGAACCAGGGTCCCTGAAAATCAATGAAATCAACGACCGCGCCAAAGATCGCCCTGTCGATCAGGTTGCCGACCGCGCCGCCAATCACCAAAGACAGCGCTAGAGCGGTCAACTTCCGCTCCGCCCGAAGCAGCCAGATCGTGAATCCGATGGCGATACAGGAGATCACGGCAAACAGCCCCCAGCGGGCGAGCCCCTCGGCCTGCATGGCCCCAAAGCTCACGCCTCGGTTCCAGATCATCGAAAAATCCATGAGGGGCGACAGCTCGATTCGGCCGCAGGGCGCAGCGCCTGTCAGGCAGTCGATTGCCCTGAATTCCGGCGTGCCCAGCACCCATGCCTTGGTCAACTGGTCCACCACCACGATCGCGATGACGAGGGGAATGCCCCAGCGCCAGGCCGTGGTCATCTTCTCGCGCGAAAGCCAGTCCATTGAAAAAGCCATCCAACTACCTCAAACGCCGCGATACTCACGAACAGCGGCCGCATCCCTCGGCGTGATGTCGGGATAGGCGGGATCAGCTGTCGCGGGATCGAAATACTTCCAGGACCGCGCACACTTCACGCCTGAGGCGCGAGCCGTGAATATGGCCGTGACGATTGCCCCAGTGAAACCGCGTGAAATTGCGCCTGACCCTGGGTCGACGAGCGTGAATGGACGTTCAGGATCCGTTGCGTCGGCAGTCGCCCCAGGGATCTCCGTCACGAGCCGGGCAGCTGACGTGATGAAAATCTCGGCCGGGTCCTCCCCTGAGAACAGGCCAGCCACCGCTTCACCCGGAACGAGCACTGTCACATCAGCCTCCAGGGATGACCCGATGCGCTTTTCGCGGCGCTCGATCTCGAGCGCGCCAGTCACGTCCTTGCGTACGTCCAGGATAGCTGCCCACCTCGCAGCGTGACCTGCATCCAGCCACACCGCCGGCGTCTCCGGGAACAGCTGCAGATGCACCGAGCCCATGCCGGGATAGCGCTGCTCCCATGCTTCTTCGCAGGTGAATACCATCACCGGCGCAAACCAGACCGTCAGACGCTTGAACACCTCGTCCATAACCGTCCGGCACGCTCGCCGGCGAAGCGACGATGGTGCGTCGCAATACAGACTGTCCTTCCGGATATCGAAGTACACCGCCGACAGATCGACGACACAGAAATTGACCAGCTCATGGAAAGCCTTCTTGAAATCGTAGGCCCCGTACGCAGCGCGCACCACCTTGTCGAGTTCGGCAAGCCGGTGCAGCACCCAGCGCTCCAGACCCGGCAAGTCGGCATGCGCGACACGCTCTGACTCATTGAAGCCATCCAGCGCACCGAGAAGGTAGCGCATCGTGTTGCGCAGCTTGCGATAGATGTCGCTGTTCGCGTTGAACAGGTTCCAGCCAAAGCTCGGATCATCCGCATAGTCCGACGACGCCACCCAGATGCGCAGGATGTCTGCGCCAAACTTCTCGCAAACCTCCATTGGCGAGATCACGTTGCCGAGCGACTTGGACATCTTCTCGCCATCCTCGGCCTGCACGAAGCCGTGGGTGACGATGGCGTCGAACGGCGCCCGCCCACGCGTGGCGCAGCTCTCCAGCAAAGACGACTGGAACCAGCCGCGATGCTGGTCCGAGCCTTCGAGATAGACATCAGCCGGCCATTTCAGGCCGCGATCTTCCAGCGTGAACGCGTGCGTCGTGCCCGAATCGAACCAGACATCGAGAATGTCGTTCACCTTCTCATAGTCCGCCGCCCGGTATGCCGCACCTAGGAATTCCTGCGCGTCGCCGCCGAACCACGCGTCGGCGCCGCCATCGAGGACCGCCTCAACGATACCAGAGTTCACGGCTTCGTCCTTCAGGATCTCGCCTGTCTCCCGATTGACGAACAGCGTCAGCGGTACGCCCCATGCACGCTGGCGCGAGATTAGCCAGTCGGGCCGCTCCGCCACCATCGATCGCAGCCGCTCACGTCCACGCTCCGGCGTGAACGCCGTTGCATCTATCGCCTCAAGACAAAGGTCGCGCAGTGACTTGCCTTCCTTCCCGGGCAAGTGATTTAGCGGCATGTCCATCGCGATGAACCATTGCGATGTCGCCCGGCGGATGACAGGCGCTTTTGATCGCCACGAGTGGGCGTCACGCAGGGTTGTCACGCCTCGCGCCAGCAACGCGCCGGCCTCGATCAGCCTGTCCATCACGGCCTTGTTCGCCGGCCCATCCTGACCGCGCTTCTTGCCCTCCGGCTCAATGATCGCGAGCCCTTCGAACCCCGGGCACTCCTTCGTGTAGCGGCCGAACTCGTCGACGGTGTTGGGGATTGCGTCGTGCACGCCACGGAAATCCAGCATGCGCGAGTTTGCGACCCATACCTCGTAATCGTCCTCGCCATGACTTGGCGCCGTATGGACGAAACCAGTTCCGGCATCATCGGTGACGTGAGAGCCCGGTAGCAGCGGAACATCAAAATCATACCCCCCGAGTCCGGCATGACGGAAGGGATGGGCGAGGGTCATTCTCGCGAGTTCCGCCGTGGTGACATGCGAAACACGCGTCCAGGCCGCCGCCTTCGCGGCCTTCATGACGCTTTCCACCAACCTGTCCGCCATGATCAACTGGTCGCCGGGCTGGATCCAGGGCTCAAACGCCAATCCCTGTTCCACGCTATCGCAACGATAGAGCCCATAAGCGATATCGGGATTGAACGAGACAGCGCGGTTCGCCGGTATGGTCCACGGCGTGGTCGTCCAGATCACCACGGAGGCCTGCTTCAGCCGGCCCTCATCGGCTTTGGTGACAGGGTCGCTGATAACCAGCGATTCCACCGGAAACTTCACCCAGATCATTTGCGCCTTGCGGTCGGCGTACTCGACCTCCGCCTCCGCCAGCGCGGTCTGTTCAACGGGACTCCACATCACTGGCTTGGCGCCCCTGCGCAATTGACCGCTCATCGCGACCTTCAGGAATTCCTTCACGGTCGCCGCTTCCGACGAATACGCCATCGTCAGATAAGGATCGCTCCAGTTACCTGCGCCGCCGAGCCGCTTGAACTCGCTGCGCTGGATGTCGATCCACTTCTGCGCGTAGTCGCGGCAGGCCTTGCGGAATTCCGCCATCGGCACGTCCCGCTTCTGCTTGCCGACGGCGCGGAACTCCTCCTCGACCTTCCACTCGATAGGAAGGCCGTGGCAGTCCCAACCGGGAACATAGTCCGCATCGAAACCCATCATCTGCCGGGTCCGCACGACAAGGTCCTTGAGCGTCTTGTTCATCGACGTGCCGATGTGGATGTGCCCGTTCGCATAGGGCGGGCCGTCATGCAGCATGAAGGCCTCGGCCCCACGCCTCTTTGCGTCGGCGCGAAGCTGGCCGTAGAGATCTTCCGCCTCCCATTTCGCAAGGCGTGCGGGCTCCTGCTGAGGCAGGCCGCCGCGCATCGGAAAGTCGGTTTTGGGCAGGAACAGCGTGTCCTTGTAAGGGTTTGCTGCGTCGTCTTTTTCAGGGCGTGTCATGTTCGGATTCTGGGGTGTCGCTTGAGTGGGAGCCTAAGGCGCATACGACTTTCCCGGCGGCAAACGCGCTAGACCGCGCCCGCCGGGCCCATAATTCGGAGTATAGCCGCTCTGGTCATGCCCGGCTGATAGCGCGTCGCTTCCGCTTCGCCTAGGGGATCACGCCAGCGGCGCGAAGCAGAAAATCCCCGTTATGGCGGTGGACCCTGGAAAAAGTGGCCAGGCTGACCTCCAGGTTCATCTCGGAAATGCCTCCATCGAGGATGATGCGTCGCAGACCACGCGGTCACCCGTGCCCTCGAACATGAAAAAGGCCGCCTCGTCCCGGTTGAGCCTGCTGACACGATCCAGCACCCCCGCCGGCGTCGATCCGGGAACCGCCACCCGCGCCGTCAGCGTGATCCCCTCGCAGCGCACGCCCCGCTGATGGCTGACGCAATGCCGAGCCCCGGCCCGGAATGTCTCGCCGTCCGGCCCGCGGAATCTGACCAACGCACCGGTCTCCGAAGCTTCCTCCCCCTGCCCCGTGGGCGTGTCGTAATCGGCCCGACGGGCAGGATGATCTGAGTAGCATCGAACGCCTCAACCAGAGCTGGCGGAGAAATCTCGACCGCAGCCGCGACCGGCGCCGCCGACATACATGCCGCTGCCAACAGGAAAACAAGGCTCCCCCCGCAACCGCATGGCGCTTTTCTCACCCCGTCGGTGCGTCCGCATCAGCAAGCACACGCTTTGCATCCGCTGCATCGACATGCATCTGATTCACCAGAGCCTCGAGGCTGTCATAGCGCTCCTCGGCTCGCAGCCGCGCCACGAACGCGGTGTGCAGCCGCTTGCCGTAAAGATCGCCGCTCCAGTCGAAGATCACAACTTCCAGCAACGGATCGCGCATGCCCGTCGTAGGGGTTCGACCAAAATTGGCGACGCCCGGACGCCACACATCCTCGCCGTCGATCCGCGCCCACACGACATAGATCCCATGCGCTGGATGCACGATCTCGCCAAGCGACATGTTCGCCGTCGGAAATCCAAGCGTCCGTCCGCGCTTCTCGCCATGTTCGACAACAGCATCGGTGATCCAGTATCCGCCGAGCCCGCGCGCCGCCTCCGCCATGTCGCCGCGCTCGATCGCGAGACGAATGCCGGAGGATGAAACCTTGGTCCCGCCTTCTCGTACTTCCGCCACCATGCTCACGTCGAAGCCAAGCTCGGCGCCATGCCGGCGCAGGCTCTCGACATCGCCCATCCGTCCCTTGCCGAACCGGAAGTCGAACCCGACGCTGACAGAGCGTGCACCAACATGGCTCACGATCACGCGTTCGCAGAACTCGCGATCCGTCATTGCCGCCATCGCAGAATCGAACTTCAGGAGATGCAGTTCCTTGACGCCGATCGCATCCATCGCGATCTGCCGCCGCAGCGGGGTCATCAACCGGAACGGAGCCGCACCAGGCTGGAGGAACCGGCGCGGCGCCGGCTCGAATGTCGCAACGCCCCACGCAACGCCCAGCCGGTTCGCCGCTGCGCCTGCATCTGCAATCACCGCGCGATGCCCCGCATGCAGCCCGTCGAAATTGCCCAGCGCGATGGCGGCGCCCGACATGGCGGCCTATTCGGCCAGGCCGGACGGCACCATGACAAGCGCTTCGCCCTTCATAGCGACCTTGCCGTCAACCTCGCCCTTAACCGCCAGGCGCACGCGATAGCCGCGCTCAATCATCTCGATCACTTCGGCCGTGGACGTCACAGTGTCGCCGATCCGCACGGGCCTGACAAATTTAAGGTTGAGCTCCATGAACACCGCGCCCGGGCCCGGCAGGTCGTTTCCCAGGATGGCGGAGATGTAGGAGGCGCTGAGTGCGCCGTGCGCGATACGTCCCTTGAACTGGGTCGTCCTGGCGTAGTCCTCGTCCATATGCAGGGGATTGTGGTCGCCGGAGACCCGGGCGAAATCGATTACGTCCTGCTCGGACACCGTATTCTCGATAGCGACGCTCATCCCTATCGCCAGGTCCGCGAACGTCTTGCCCGTCTTCATGCCCTGAAATCCCCAAGTCCCGGCCCGGTGGACCGATGGTCTGACGGCGGGTGCATAGAGCAATCCGCCCGACAATGTGAACCGTTTTCCTCGCAAATCCGCATCGCAAGGCCTCTTCGCGCCGGGCGAGAAGCCAGGATAACCGGCTTCCTTACGTCCGAAACCACTGGATTCATGAATTATTTGGCCAAGACCGGTACAATGTCCCCCAGCAACAGTCTTCCCGGAGTCTTTGGAACATGGCCGTCGACCTGTCCATGCCTGTCCTTGTCGTGGACGATTACCAGACGATGATACGCATCATTCGCAACCTGCTGATCCAGCTGGGCTTCAAGAATATCGAGGAGGCCAAGGACGGCCGCCAGGCGCTCGAGAAGCTCAACTCCGGGCGATTTGGCCTCGTCATCTCCGACTGGAACATGGAGCCGATGACCGGCTACGAACTGCTCCAGCAGGTGCGCGCAAGCGAAAAGCTCAAGGCCACCCCCTTCATCATGGTGACTGCCGAGTCGAGGACGGAAAACGTCATCGCGGCCAAGAAGGCCGGCGTGAACAACTACATCGTGAAGCCGTTCAACGCCGAAACGCTGAAGGGCAAGCTGAAATCCGTGCTGGGGGAGTTCTGATGGCTGCCGCAGAAGCTGCTCTGAAGATCCGCAGTGCAATGGATCGGCTCAAGGCCACCGGCTTTCGCGAACGCCAGCTGGTCGAAGTGCTCGACCTGTCGCACCAGATGGCCGACGCGATGACCGCCTTCTTCGGCTCGCTCGACAAATCCATCATCGGCGAATTCCGCTACCTCGCAGACTTCATCCAGAAAGCGCGCGATGAGATTTCCGGCCTCCAGGCCAACGACATCAAGGACAGCCGCCTCCCGGGCGCCTCCACGGAACTCGACGCCGTCGTGCGCGACACCGAGCGCGCCACAGAGTCGATCATGTCCGAAGCTGAAAAGCTGATGAGCATCGAGCCAACCGACCTTGCCGCCTACAAGGCAGATGTCGATGCCGCCATGATGCGCATCTTCGAAGCCTGCTCATTCCAGGACCTCACCGGGCAGCGCGTGATGAAAGTGATCTCCACGCTGCGCCACATCGAAGAACGTGTGACCAAGTTCGTAGACGCTCTGGGCGTCAAGGACACCGCGCAGACGGAAACTGCAGAGGATGCCCGCAAGCGCGCGCTTCTCCTCAACGGCCCGGCCGCCAACGGCCCCGCGACATCGCAGGACGATATCGACGCCCTGTTTGCATAGCAGCACAGGGCTGCCGGACTGATCCAGGGAAAGAAGATCCGCGAGATCATCGCATTCCTTCTGCATTTCAGCGATTGACCCCGTTACCGGGTTGCCAGCTTACCAGGTCATCTACGCCTTCAGGTGGTAGAACCTGCCGTTGAACCGGTAGGACGAGCGCTCGCCATACCTGGCGCCTGCGATACCGGCCCACGGATTGTCCACGGGATACTGGTCGAACAGGTTCTGCGCGCTGGCGATCAGCTCGACATTCTCGGTGACCTTGTAGCCGACCTCGCCATCCACCAGGAAAGCAGCCTCGCCATCGATCGACAGCGTGTCGTCTTCCAGGTGGGATTCGTAGTACTCGCCGAAATAGTCTACCCGCCCGAGCAGGCGCCACGGGCCCTGCATGTGCGTGAGGGTGAAGTTCCCCTTCACTTCCGGCAGGGGTTACTCCAGCTGCCGCAGACAGACCGGCGAGATTGTCGGGCCGGCATTCTCGACGCTCGTTTCGGTGTCGTTCAGCGCCAGCCTGTCGTCCGTGTCGCCGAGGTCGATGAATTCCAAAGGCCCCGACAGGAAGACGTCAACGCCACGCGTTTTCATATCGAAGTCGTTGTTGAAGAACGAGAACGAGATCAGGTCCTCGAAGCCTGTGATGTTAGCACGATCAAGTACGTTGGCCGTATCGAGGATCGTGAGCAGTTCGCCCGTGTGCGTGGCGCCGCCGATCGGGACACTGTTCTGAGCCGCAAGGAATCGCAGAGCAGCCGGGAAGTTGATGGCCGAGGCGTACGACATACAGTCCTCAACCTCGATCAGGAACAGGTCAACCTTCAGCACGGATCAGCCAATGTCCATCGATCTGCCAATCGTGACGTTCTGCGACCCTTCCTGCCCGAGGGTTGGACGCGTCAGGCCAAGTCCGCCGCTTAAGACGGAGTCGGCGCGGCTGTGGTCAGCGCTGGCAATCCTGCAGAAGCGCAAGTCGTCTGCCAGAAGGACCTCCAGCAATCCCCCCAAAATGACTGGTCGACCTTCGGCCTGATTGCAGCGCTGGAAGCGCAGGGCAAGACTGAGGAAACCGCCACGCACCGCGAAAACTTCAAGACGATGTGGTAGTTCGCAGACGTCGAACTCAATGCGTCGCGTATTGCGGCCTCGCCGATCTAGCCCGCAACCTACCGCCTTCCTGTGCGTTCCATCGGAAGCGCGCGTCCGCGGCACACTGCCGTCGCCGCAGGTCACGATTCAGAGAATGGATCAACCCCATGGTCGTGTCCCAGGACGTGGTGTAGGAGTTTAGCGAGGGGCGGCGCGCGGACCGCGAGAGTCAGCGCGCGCCGGCCCTTGCGCTGGGTTGTCATCGGGAATCGCCGGTAGGGTTGGGTTGCGACACC
>Ga0247844_1001450_pt1 | contig 43808 bp, 39 predicted proteins | sample LaCtaG_FD_192421 | JGI IMG/M metagenome (GOLD analysis project Ga0247844, IMG submission 192421) | Freshwater microbial communities from meromictic Lake La Cruz, Castile-La Mancha, Spain - LaCruzMarch201714.5m_1 | ecosystem: Environmental > Aquatic > Freshwater > Lake | place: Spain: Castile-La... | reverse complement strand
TGCCATGCGCTATTGTGATCGCAATATACTCATAGTCAATGTATTACGCCTCTTTTCGCAACTTCTTCAGCAAGTTAACTGCTTCGAGTGATTTTGATCCCAAAACGTCCTTATCTTACCGCCATTCCACACTGACCCTTAATGGATTTTTTGTGCTCTCTGCGGTAACTCAACGCTCTTAGCTGCACAAACGAACGGTTAAACAATCGACTACGCAACCCGCCGACGGCGTTTCAGCACAACCAAGAGGAGCAGCGCACCGATGGCGATCGCATACTCATGGGGTTCTGGAATCGCGGTGATGCCCAAGATGATATCGCCTCCAGAGAGTTCGAGGAAGCTGTTCGTCTGGAAAGCACCCCCCAGCCCAGTGAAGGAAAGTCCCGCAGTGATCCTACCAGTTCCTCCGTCAACCGTGAGTCCTGAGAAATTGTCACCGGCTGTTGCAGAGAACAATGTGTAAACTTGGCCCTCTAGCAATGACCCTACCACCGTGATGTTGATCACGTTGCTGTTGAACACAAAGTCACCTGTCTCTCCGTTAGACAGAACGATCGTATCGCTTGTTTCGCTGGTCGAGTTGATATCGAAGGTGAAGGTCGCGCCGCTCGCAAAGGTCGCCACTGTTCCAGCGCGGTTGGCACCGTCAAACGTCAGGTCGCCAATTGCTCCAGCACTCGCTCCAGGAGCGATGCTCCCGCCGCCATTCACGGTGAAGGTCGAGGCTGTAGCAGTTGTTATCGTGCCACTACCTCCAAGCGTCGCGTTCACTGTGTAGCTGCCAGTGCCGTTAGATGCACCATTCAAGAACAGCGCACCACCATTCACCGTGGTCGTGCCAGTGTAGCTGTTGTCACCGGATAATGTCTGTGTGCCTAATCCGGTCTTGGTCACATTGATTCTACCCACGCCACCTGCCTCCGTGATGGTGCCGCTAAAATTGGCCCCGTTGCCATTATTGATCGTCAGTGTGCCGGTGCTGCCGGAAGTGATATTGCCGGATGTGTTTGAGGAGGAGACTATGCCGCCACCTGCAAGAGAATAGACCTCCGCATTCCGCATGGTCGCATTGCCGCTACTTATACCATCACCCATCTGCAAAACACCGCCGCCCCTTGTTACGGCGGCATTAAGAGTAAGCGCAGGTGCGTTCGTTCCTGTGCCGAACAGACTGGCCGTGCCTGTGCTATAGGCCACACCGTCGTCAAGCGTCAGGGCGAGGTTGTTGGCAAAATTGGCAGTGGCTCCACTGCCTGTGCGAATAATTGAGGGATTGGTCGCGTTGCCGGTAAGAGTGGAAACGATTAGAGAGCCGTTTTGAATGGTAGTGGTGGTCCCAAAGGTGGCGTTACCCTCGAAGCGCAAAACCTCTTGGCCGGAGGCGTAATCAGTGCTGGCCCTGCCCAGCGTAAGCGTGCGCACACCATTGCCTAGGTCTATTGTGCCGGCCAAAGAAACACGACCTACGTTAACCGAAGCTTGGGCGATCGTAATGTTGCCGCCGACATTAATCCTCGGCACGTAAAGAGACCGTCCGCCGCTTGCCGCCAGCGTGGTTCCGTCCCCAAGCGTAAGATTGCCGGTGCCGATAGGGCTGCTGCTCACGGTGCCGGTGCCGCTCGCCACGGAATTCGCACCGAATACGAGTGTTCCGGCGCTGATCGTTGTGCCGCCGGAGTAGGTGTTGTTGGCGGAGGAGAGCAAGAGAGTGCCACTGCCGGTCTTGGTGAGGCCTCCCGTGCTGTTGCCGGCAAAGCGAATGAGATTACCGGTGATGATGACGTTGTTAACGCCGGTGTCGATGTTCGCACCGCCATCTTTCACGTTGTAGTTAGTCGCATTTCCGCCATTGGCCATCGTCACGTTACCGGTGGCCACGAACTGGCCACCGTTGAAGTTAAACTGATTCGCTAAGCCTGAACTCACGGTGAGGCCACCCAGGTTGAGTCTGCCGCCGTCAAGGTTTACGATGGCACTGCTAAAGCCGTTAACCGCCGCAAGAGTCAACAGAGGAAGGGTTACAGTTCCGCTGCTGATAGTCAAAGTACCAGCGCCCGCACCGCTTCCGATATTGAGGCCCGATGCTGAGTTTGCGGTGTAGTTTCCGCCGCTAATAATCAGTGTGCGAGTGCCAACATTGCCAGTGGCACCCACAAAATCACCGTTGGCAGCACTACCGTTGGTGGTAAGAGAACCTCCAGAGATGGTCAAAGTAGCTGTAGAGTTATTACCGAGACCGAGACCGCGCTGGCCTGTGCCACTACCGCCGGCTCGAATATCGCCAGCAGTAATCGTGTTATTTGTACCTGAGACGCTCAAGCGGTTCAGCGTCAAAATGCCGCCTGCGTTGTTGCTGATGGTGTTGTTTCCGCTCATGGTCAACCCGGGGTTGAGTTGACCTCCGACAAACCCGGTGGCTCCGGTGCCAGTGATGGACTGCCCTGAAGTCATGATAAAGCCCGAGGTGGCGTTGAGCGACGCGCCGTTTCCAATAACAATATTGGTCGAACTCTGGATGAGGTTCGTTGCCATCGTGAGCGTGCCGGCCGAGATGGTAGTGTTGCCGGTGTACGAGTTGGCGGTGCCGGATAGAATAATCGAGCCAGTCGTGCCACTGTTGGCGTCGATTGTTAGGCCCACGCCCGCCGCAGCAGAGATATTGCCGCTGAAGGTGTTCGTGCCGTTGTTTCCAATGGTGAACGTACGGGTTGCTGCACCCAAACTGACATTGTTTGCGAAGCTCAAGCTGGCGGTGTTGCTCGCAAGCGACACATTTGCCGCCAGCTCACCGAACTGGACGTTCCCGCCGATAACGATACCGCCGCCGAAACGAGTGTTGTCGAAAGTGCGACTGGCGTTCGAGGCTACTGTTCCACCGTTAAGCGTGAGGATGTTAGTTGCTCCCGAACCAAGCCCCGTGGTGCCACGAGCGATGACGGTTCCGGCATTCAGTGTGAAGCCCCCCGTAAAAGTTCCTGCGCCGGTTCCGAACACACCGGCACCCGATTTGATAAATCCGGTTCCAGCAGCGGTAGAAACGGAATTTGCGTTTAAATCGAAAAGTCCGTTCGAAGCAACGTCTATCGTGCGAACTAGTCCTCCTGTTGCGTAAGTTGAATTCGTAGAGGAAAAGGTAACCGATACACCTGCAGCTACTGTTACGTTTCCGACGTTTGTCGTCGCACCCATGCCAGTGAAAGTGTAGTTGCCAGAGGTGAACGAGACGGAGTTGTTCGCCGTGTAGGTTGATGCGAAAGGCGCCGCGTCTGCCGAGTTGTTCCAGCGGGATGTATTCCATAGACCAGTGGAAACGGAACTGTTGCCGGTAAATGACGTCTGTGCCTGCACTCCGGTTCCTGAGGCGGCAGCGAGGGCGGAAAGGAGCAGAACAGCGAGTCTCGCGGTGGTTGGCGATTTCATATTTTTTCGGTTGGGGCAGGTGGCGTGGGGCTTGTAGCTTGATGAGTGCGGAGTTGGGGCGCACAACGTTTCGGTCATTGCAAACACATTGCAAACAGAATCAGATCGTTGCTGAAAGGGTCAACAAAAATCATTGAACGTTTTAGCATTTCTCTCACCGAAGCATTTTCGATGGAGAACGCGGGTTGATTTCCGCTGGGAAGAAATCCCGAGGATTGGATCGGGTACAGATATTTTTATCAGGAAGGGCGGAAGTGTTTGGATTTTGGTGGTGGGATCGCGGTGTGTTGGATCCGGCATGCGCACCCGCGCGTGACGGCGGTGGTCGTGTAGACGCTGTCACGACTGAATCGGAAGGTTCCCGGCGAAGAGACGCCCTTCGTTTTGGATTTCGTGAATGAAACCGAGGAGATCTACAATACCTTCGAGCCTTACTACGAAGCCACAAGCCTCCAAGAAGGCTCGGACCCTCAGCAGTTCGAAGAGCTGAAGCACGAGCTGGACGCGGCGCAGGTGTATTACTGGAGCGAGGTGGAGGCCTTTGCCCGCGTGTTTTACAAGCCAGTGCTGAAACAAATCTACCAAGGCTCCATCGTGCTAAGAGAGGGTGAGCCAGAAGGTGTGCTCTTGTTTGAGCCACGCAAGTTTTGCGCGGGTCTCGAAGGCGATGCTATGGGCTATCGGGGCACGGGATCGAATGGATTCCTTCGTAGCAACGAATGCCTTTGCGAAATCGCGCACTCGAGTAAGATCGCGGACTATGAGAATTGCAGTTGTCGGCGGTGGGCCAGCAGGTTTGCGAGCGGCGGAGGTTGCCGCGAAGTCCGATCATTGCGTTACGGTGTTCGACGCCAAACCATCGGTGGGACGAAAATTCCTCGTCGCCGGTCGTGGCGGGCTGAATTTAACGCACGGGGAGCCGCTGCCGGCCTTTGCACGGCGATACCTTGGCCCCGATATGCCCCCCGACGTCTGGGAATCTTTGCTAGCTGAGTTCTCACCCCTCGCCTTGCAAGCGTGGGCGCATCACCTGGGAATCGAGACATTCCAAGCGAAAACGGGTCGCATTTATCCGATCGAAATGAAGGCCGCTCCGCTCCTACGACGCTGGGTTTCCCGGCTCAAGGGGCAGGGCGTGCAATTCGAAATGCAGCATCGGCTAAGCGGCATCAACAAATCCGGTGAGCACGTCACGCTTTCGTTTTTGCATTTGGACCAACCGGTAGAGCGTCAGTTTGACGCTGTCGTCTTGGCGCTCGGGGGCGGCTCATGGCCACGGACCGGTTCGGACGGCGCGTGGACTTCCCTGCTCGAAGACCGGGGTGTATCCATCACTCCCCTCGCCCCGGCCAACTGCGGCTGGGAATGCGAATGGCCCCAAAGCGTGCTCGATGCGGCAGAGGGATTGCCGATTAAAAACATCCGAGCTGGCGCGGGAGCCTGCGAAGTGAATGGCGAACTCTTAATCACCCGCTATGGACTCGAAGGCGGTTGCATCTATCAACTCGGGCATGTGCTGCGCCAGATGCATCAGCCAGCGATCACGATTGATTTTAAGCCGACGTTTTCCATTCCTGAGCTGATCAGTAAGTGCAAAATCCGGGAGACAGATGTTTTTCAAAGCGCAATGACCGCATGGAAACTGGGCGCTGCGGGAGCGGCGGTGGTGTGGGCATTCGCTAGCTCAGACGAGAGATCCGATCTCGACGCTCTGGCCACAATTACGAAGCGGTGCGTGATCCCACTCACCAAACCACGTCCGCTGGCAGAGGCGATTTCATCTGCGGGTGGCGTGAGCTGGGACGAAATCGATGATACTCTAATGCTGAAAATGCTACCGGGTGTCTTTGTGTCCGGTGAAATGATCGACTGGGAGGCGCCAACTGGCGGCTATCTGATTCAAGGTGCCCTTGCGACCGGCACGCGCGCTGGCACATCGGCCACCGCATGGGTGGATCAGCTCGCCGGCCGGACTACTCCGAGACCACGCCCATCCGGCGGAACTTCTCATACCGCTGGGTGAGCATCTTTTCCGTGGAGAGCTTGGAAACCTCACCGAGCGCGGCGAGGACAGCCGTTTTGAGGGACTCGGCGGATGCTGCGTAGTCGTGATGTGCGCCGCCGAGCGGTTCTTTGACGATTCCATCAATGAGACCCAACTTGAGCAATGACGGCGCATCGATTTTCAAGGCCTCTGCGGCCTCGGGCGCATGTTTCCGGTGCTTCCAAAGAATTGCCGCGCAGCCTTCCGGGCTGATTACCGAGTAGTATGCGTTTTCCATCATGAGCACACGGTCGGACACGCCGATCCCGAGCGCTCCGCCCGATCCGCCTTCGCCGATCACCACGGTCACGATGGGAGTTTTCAAAAGCATCATCTCGCGCAGATTCACCGCGATGGCTTCCGCAATGTGGCGTTCCTCGGCACCGACTCCCGGATACGCGCCGGGAGTGTCGATCAACGTCACCACCGGAAGGCCAAACTTTTCGGCCATACGCATGAGACGCAGTGCTTTGCGGTAGCCTTCGGGATGGGGGCTTCCGAAATTGCGCAGCAAGTTTTCCTTCACATCGCGCCCTTTTTGCTGGCCGATCACGATGCAGCGAGTGTCCCCGATGGTCGCTAATCCGGCCGGCATCGATGCATCATCACCAAACAGTCGATCCCCATGCAGCTCTACGAAATCCGTGAACGCGTGCTGCACATAATCCAAAAAGAACGGGCGCTGGATGTGGCGGGCGATCTGAACACGTTGCCACGCCGTGAGGTTTTCGTAAATATCTCTCCGCGTCGCCTCGATGCTGTCGGCAATGCTTTTCACCTCAGGATCGTGGTCCATATCGTGACCCTTAAGCTGTTTGCGGATGTCCTCAAGCTTTGCTTCAAGCTCCAAAACTGGCTTCTCAAATTCGAGTGGTTGAATCTTCATAAGATTGGAAATAAGTGACGTCCGATCACCGAATAATGACTCGTGTGCCGCGAGTGACGAGCGGAAAAATCTCTTCGATGTCGGACTGGTTCACGACGATCCCGCCGCCCGGCGCAGTAGCACTTCCACCTCGAATGGCTGGGGCATTTTGCTCGAGGATGATTGATCGCTCGCTGCCAGGGTAGTCCGCGCCGCCGAAGATGACCCGCTTCCCATCCCGCATGGCAATTTTTTCTCGGACCGACGTGTCCAATCCCGCCGCCCCCGGCACGGGAGCTAAAAGCAGATACTCTTTAAAGAACGTGTTGTTGTTAAAAACCGTGAGCGTGGAAGTCGCGCGGTCCACCACGATGGCCGTGTCTAACTGCGGGATCTTGAGCACCTGACCGATTTGGAGGTCGATGCTGGCTAGGTTATTTGAGCGAAGAATCAACTCCGCGCTGGTATTTGTCCGACCGGCAATGCGGGCCAGAGAATCCCCGCTTACCACGGTGTATATCTGCTTCTCCGGGGAGTCGATCGTCGTGTATACCACCGTGGCATTCAGCTCGCCGAGAGCCGACTTGGCTTCGCCGATCACGGATGCATTCGGATACGTGGTAACAAATTGTTGCAGTGCGGCGATCGCATCAAAAATCCGCTCGCGGTCGGCGACCATCGCCATCGCCGATTCAAAAGCATCCAAGCCGGGTTCGGGAGTCGCCTCGGGGGTGGCCGCTGCAGCGGCCGCCGCTGCGACACGCTCGGCTTTTTCCTCCTTTGCAGGGGAAACAAGCATCGTGTAGCCGAAGTACGCGATACCACCGAACACAACCGCCGCGACTAGGAGCAATAGGAAAAGCGCAAGGACCCTCATTTACCTAAACGTGCCGAATCCCGGCAATGGTGGGAAGACAGAAAAAACTTGGGTAGGCGAACACCCACTCGCGGAACCAGCATGACTCCCCGCATTACAACAACCCCCGCCGCTTCCACTCGTCCAGGTTTTCACTGGCCGAGCGCTGGATGAGATCCACGCTAAACTTCAGCAAACAAACCTCCCACGCCGCGTCCACGCCTTCAATAAGTGTCGACATCGGATCATTCCATCCGTCCATCCGCTCCCCCAATCGACCGACCACATCCGCTAGTGGCGCATGGACGATCTCCTCGTTGATGTCGGTTTTCTTGAACTGAAACCCATAACGCAAGAACCGGAGGTCTCTGCCGTGCTCCTCCAACCAATCCGCATACTCCCGTGCATTCTCGCTGAATCCGTCGAGAAGGAGTTTGGAAAAATGGTGCGGAGACATGATTGCCGGACGTTCCGCATGGATCCGTCCGTCGCGCACACGCACCCGATCGACGTGATCCATCAGCTCTGTGACCAAAAGAAACCGGAACGTCGTGGTGCCAAATGTCTGGATCGCCTGCACGGGCTGTCGGACGACCCGCGTGTTCTCCATTGCGTACTGAAAATCATCCTCTCGAAACATATCGCGAGAAGATTACCCCATCAGCCCCAGCGAGCAACCACATTACGTTTCGCTGCCGGTGCAAGGGGAACGAATCAAGCTTGATTGCAACGCAGAAAAGGCTCAGTAAATCGGACTACCGAATGAACATCATCATCCTTGGCGCTGGGGAGATTGGCTTTTACATGGCCCAGCAGCTATCCTCTCAGGAACACAACATTTGCATCATAGACACCGACGAATCGGTCGCAGCGGAGGTGAATGAAAAACTCGATGCCCGAGTCGTTGAGGGAAATGGATCGTCAGTGACCACTTTGGAAGAAGCCGGTGTTGCGGATTGCGATGTATTTTTAGGCCTATCGAGCAGTGACAACACAAATCTGGTGGCTGCTTCACTGGCAAAGTCCCTTGGAGCCAAGCGGTCCATCGCACGCGTTCACTCCGACGTGCAAAAAGATCAATGGTTGTTCGATTTTCGGGCACACTTTAACGTCGATTATTTATTCAGTTCCGAGCGACTGGCCGCTGTCGAATTGGCAAAGTACATCCGCAATCCCGATTGCCTGATCGTCGAAGAAGTGGCGCGTGGACGCATCGAAATCCAACAGATGCCGATTTTCGACGCGAGCGAAGCAATCGGTAAAACGCTCAGATCGCTGAACCTCCCTCCCCGCGTCCGAGTGGGCTCGATCCAACGGGGCGGGCGAGCATTGGTTCCAGACGGCGGAGAGATTCTGTGTGCTGGCGATATCGTGACGTTATTCGGCAGCCCACGCACACTGCAGGAGGTCGCACCGATCTTTCGTGGCCAATCGAGCAATGAAGTCCGGGTAGTCATTTTCGGCGGCGGTGAGTATGGGATTGCGCTGGCTCAGATGTTGGACGGCGGACGCTTCCGCACGCGGATCTTCGAAAAGAGCGCCAAACGTTGCGCTTACCTTGCGTCCGTGCTGCAAAGGACGACCGTCATCCATGCCGACGCCACCTCGCTACGCCAGCTGAAAGAAGAGCAAGTGGGCGACGCGGATTTTTTTGTTGGTGCCACCCTGGATGACGAGGACAACGTCATGACGTGCCTCCAAGCCAATGACCTCGGTGTAAAACATTGCGTCACGCTCATTCACCGGGCTGACTACGCGGATGCCATCACCCGCGTGGGCAATAAAATCGGGATCGTCGGCGCGGTGAGTCCTCGCGTCGCGACAAGCAAGGACCTCATGCGGTTTGTCACCGATGACGAATTCAGCACCCTGATTCGGCTGCAAGGTGGAGTGGATGTCATTGAGTTCATCGTGGCTGCCGATAGCCCGCTGGCTGGAAAGCTGATCCATGATGTCGCGTGGCCCAAGGACAGCGGGCTCGTCTCGCTCACGCATGGATCCCAAGCCGCCGTTCCCAAAGGTGACGACATGATACACGCAGGAGACTCCGTCGTCGCCATGGTGGGCAGAGACTCCATTGCCGCGTTTCGGAAACTCATCCGGTGATGATCCACACCTCGACTAACAAATGAACTACCGTGTCGTTTGCCGCGTCCTCGGCCTACTCACGTTACTACTCGCAGCCGCGATGCTGGTCTGCGGATTTTACGGATACTTCGCGGAGGGCAGCCACCACCCAGGCCGGCATGACTATGCCCTATTGAAGTCTTTCGCCGTCGCGGCGCTCGTCGGCGGGGTGCTCCGAACCATTGGGCGGAAGGGCGGAAACGAGGTGATGCGGAAAGAAGGTATCGCGATTGTTGGACTCGGGTGGATCATTGCCACGTTGGTCGGTGCGATTCCCTATGTCCTGTGCGATCCCCCGCTTGCCCCCGCCGCCGCGATCTTCGAAAGTGCCTCCGGCTTCACAACGACCGGATCGACTGCGATTGCGGACTTGGATAAATACTCACGATCAATCTTGCTATGGCGATCAACCACACAATGGCTCGGAGGCATGGGGATCCTCGTCCTGTTCGTCGCTCTCCTCTCCACTCTCGGCGTCGGCAGCAAAGCGCTCTTCCGATTTGAATCCAGCGCACAGATCGGCTACGGATTTCACGCACGAATCCGCCAGACCGCCCTCCAACTCTGGCAGATTTACACCGGCTTGACGGTCGTTTGTGTCGCCGGATTGATGCTATTGGGGATGAGTTTTTATGACTCGCTTTTGCATGCGTTCGGAGCGGTCTCGACGGGGGGATTCGGACCGAGAAACGAAAGCCTCATCTTCTACAACAGCCCGGCAATCGATGCCTGGCTGACACTCATCATGCTCTTCGGCGGGATGAGCTTTGTGCTCATGGCGTGGTTACTCAGGCGAAACTTCCGCAAAGTCGCCGATGACGAGGAACTGCGAGCGTATCTCCTCATCTTTGCAGTTGCGACGGTTGCAATCATGGTGGACCTGATGATCAAACAGGACGGCCCTTGGCTCGAAAGCCTGCGCTACAGCTCGTTCCAAGTCGCGTCGATCATGACAACCACAGGGTTTGCGAGCGCAGACTTTGATCAATGGCCCACGCTGTCCAAGGCGATCCTTGTGCTACTCATGTTCATCGGCGGGTGTGCAGGGTCCACATCGGGTGCGATCAAGGTGAGTCGATTCCTGATTTTTTCAAAGACATTGATTCAGCAAATGACCAACGCGTTCCGACCGAATCATGTGGTGCCGCTCAGACTGAACGGTGTCACGCTCGACAACGAAACCAAGACGGCAGCCGTGTTTTTCATCGCTCTGAGCTGTATCATCGTGGGCGTTGGAACCCTTTTAATCACGCTCCTTGAACCCGGTCTCAACCTCGTTAGCGCGTTCACATCCGTGGCGACTACCTTATTCAATGTCGGCCCTGGACTTGATGCCGTCGGACCGATGAGAAACTTTGCGGACATGGGTTCAGCGTCTCACCTCGTTTTTTCGCTCCTCATGCTACTCGGCCGTCTCGAACTTTACGCCCTACTCGTACTCTTCATGCCCGCACTCTGGCGGAGGTACTAAGATCAGCGGCAATCAACAGGTTCGACAGATCGGATTTTATCGCTGGCGAAGTCTGAAAAATCAGCTAGTTTTCGGATTATGAAAGACAGCTGTTCTAAAAAGTCAAAGAAGCCTATGTGGGTCGCACCGACTCTGAAAGACATCCCGATCTTCTTTGAAGTCTCGCTCTACTCAGGGTCCAAGTAGGCCAAACCAGTCCCAGTTTGGGACGGCTTGGGTGCGAATACAACGCCTCCCAAGTTAATGGAAATCCGCGTTCTAGGGACTGCCGCCGGGGGTGGGTTTCCGCAGTGGAATTGCCTTTGCGAAAATTGCTCAAACGCACGAACTCGGAGCCACGGGCTTGTGCCTCGACTGCAAAGCTCGCTCGCTGTGCGAGTCGACGACGAACCGTGGCATCTCATCAATGCATCCCCAGACATCGGCCAGCAGATCGAGCGATTCCTACATCCGTTCGATTTTGGCTCGAACAACACGAAGCGGAAATCACCGATCGCGAGCGTCGCGCTCACGAATGCAGACCTCGACCATTGTCTCGGGTTGTTCACGCTTCGGGAAGGGTCAGAGCTTCGCGTCATTGCGCCGGATGGTGTGCGGTCGAGTTTGATTCGCGATCTCCAGATCGACGCCGTCCTAGGCCCCTACAATGGTATACGCTGGGGGTTTACGTCGGACGACTGGGCACCCTTGGATCCATGCGGCCTTGAAATCCGGGCGATTCCCGTGAAACACGCACAGCCGCCGAGGTATGATCAACACACTGCATCTGACGCGCCTCTTCGGTGCCATGGAGTCGGATATCAAATCCGCCGCCGTGGATATCCCGGTGTCGCCGGAGTGTTCCCCGATGTGGGATGGATCGATAACGACCTTCTCTCAATCCTTCACGAATGCGACATCGTGCTCTTCGATGGCACCTTTTGGTCCGATGACGAAATGATGCAACAAGGTTTCAGCACGCGGAGTGCTCGCGACATGGGCCATATCCCGATGACTGGATCAGGCGGGAGCATCGAGGCACTCTCACGACTGACCGAAACATCGATTTACTTCATTCACATCAACAACACGAATCCCGTGCTTCGTCCGGATTCCGCCGAGCGGGACACGTTGGTAAGCTTTGGAATGCACCTCGCCGAAGATGGGATGAATATCATCTGGGGACCTAGAATCGGACCAACAATCACACTTCCGTAGGCGTATCATCCGCCTGCAACTTGAACGCACAGACCGAGAGCGGCGGCAGGTCTAGCAGAATCGAATGCGGGCGGCCCTGCCAATGCACTGGCTCTGCGTCACGCCCGCCGTAATTCCCCGCATTACTTCCGCCGTAGTGCGCTGCATCCGAGTTTAACACCTCGCGATAGAATCCGGGAGACTCGACGCCGATGCGATAGGCCCCACGCACCACGGGAGTCGCGTTGACGACAAAGACCAGCGGGGGGCCAGTGCGTGGTTTTCGCATGAACGACCACACGGTATTGGCCGAGTCATGGAAATCAATCCACTCATACCCTTCGTAGGAATCGTCCTGTTCATAAAGGGCGGGTTCATTTTGGTAGAGCCAGTTTAGATGCTGCACCAACCTCGATAGCCCACCGTGCAAATGATGCGGAGTGAGATGCCAGTCGATGCTCTGGTCGTGATTCCATTCGGCGATCTGACCGAACTCGATTCCTTGGAAAATCAGTTTTTTTCCGGGATGCGCCCACATCCAAGCGAGAAACATGCGGAGGTTTGCAAACTTCTGCCAGGTGTCACCCGGCATCTTTCCGATCATCGATCCCTTTCCGTGGACCACCTCGTCATGGCTCAAGACCAAGACAAAGTGCTCGTGAAACGCATAGAGTAGAGAAAAAGTGATATCTCCCTGATGGTGACGCCGATAGATTGGATCCTTTGCGATGTATCGCAAAGAATCATTCATCCACCCCATGTTCCATTTCAGACCGAATCCGAGTCCACCGAGATACGTTGGCTTCGACACGCCCGGCCACGCGGTGGATTCCTCAGCAATCGTGACGATGCCAGGAAACCGGCTGTAACAAAGCTCATTGCAGCGTTTCAGGAAGTTGATGGCATCTAGATTTTCCCGACCACCAAAACAATTTGGCACCCACTCACCCGGTTTCCGCGAGTAGTCGAGGTAGAGCATCGACGCCACCGCATCCACGCGAAGCCCGTCGATGTGGAACTCATCTAGCCAGTAGAGCGCGTTGCCGATGAGGAAATTTCGCACTTCATTCCGTCCGTAATTGAATATGAGCGTCCCCCAATCCATGTGCTCACCGAGTCGCGGATCCGCATGTTCATACAACGCGGTCCCGTCGAACTTCGCCAACCCATGCGCATCTTTCGGAAAGTGCCCGGGCACCCAATCGAGGATCACACCGATTCCCTCCTGATGGCATCGATCCACAAAATGCCGAAACTCGTCCGGACTTCCAAAGCGGCTCGTCGGAGCGTAGAAGTTGACCACCTGATATCCCCATGATCCATCGAACGGGTGTTCCATCACGGGCATCAACTCGATGTGAGTGAATCCCATTTGTTTGACGTAGGGCAGCAGACGATCTGCCATTTCGAGATAACTCAGCGAGCGGTTTCCCTCTTCCGGGATGCGCTGCCACGAGCCTGGATGCACCTCGTAAATGCTCATCGGACTGTTGTACGGGTCGCGATTCGGACGCGCTTCCATCCATGCGTCATCAGACCATTTGTAACGATCCAGATCGAATACCATGCACCCCGTAGAGGTTCCATGTTGGGCGAAAACCGCGAACGGATCGGTCTTAAGAAAAATCTCACCGTGCGGCCCACGGATCTCGAACTTGTAATGCGCCCCCTCAGTAACATCCGGAATGAAGATCTCCCACACTCCAGCCGTGACTAGCTTGCGCATCGGGTGAACCCGACCGTCCCAGCCGTTAAAATCCCCGACAACGCTCACGCGCTGGGCATTCGGCGCCCATACCGAAAAATGCACACCGGATATTCCACCCAACACTTTCAAGTGCGCGCCGAGCTTCTTGTAGATGTCGAAATGATTACCTTCACTGAACAAATAGACATCGAGTTCTCCCAGTATCGGCCCGAATCCATAGGCGTCGCGCTGCGTCCAACGGTCACCGGGGTGTCCCTCGAGTTCAAAGTAGTAATCGAACGGCTCGGTGATTTCCGCCGGCAGCGTGAGCTCGAAGAGGCCACTCTCATGCACCTTTGACAGCTCAAATCTCCGCTCCTGATCTTCAGCATCCACCAACGTAATCGCCCGCAAATCAGGACGGTACGCCCGTGCAACCACACGACCGTCCTCCAAATGCAATCCAAGCACTCGAAACGGATCGCAATGCCGCGCTTCAATCAAAGGATAAAAATCATCGTCTGGGAGTCGAGTTGATACCATTGCGAAAGCGTATCACGACTTCACCCAATACAACAGATCGAATGTAAGGACAAGCCTCACGAGAATTCTGCCAACGCCACTTGCGAACTCTGCGTTATGATGAATTGCAAATCGGAGCTGATTACGTCAGGCTTCGCAGGCAATGAGACAGACGGCTCCCTCTGGTCATTCGCCTGCCGATCCTCGCCGGGGCGATTTTGCTCGCGGGTTCCTTCGGGTCTTGGTCGCTAGTGTCATCACCGTGGTAGTCATTGGCCATGGGATCGCTCATGGGCTGCCTGCAAACGCAGACACATTTTCCGTTTCGTCTGGAACATCAAGCATTCGTGGTGAATCAGCCCTCGGCACCACGCTCCCGATTGTGATCGGGGCATTCGGCCTCTTTGTGGGCGCTCTGGCTTTCACCGCAGCGGCTATCGCTTTCGCCCAATCAAGAAAATTAGCCGCAACAAAAGAGCATGCCATTCTCGCTCTCGTCGCAGAGAATACCATCAACGGTGTTGTCTTCGCAGACCGGGAGGGACGCACCACTTGGGTCAACGAGGGCTTCACACGAATGACAGGATACGACCTTGAAGGCATGGATGCATATCTTTCGAAGCCGATTTCTTTCGCTGCCATGGCGAAATGCCTACGGTCGTTTTTGAACCCGCCACCGCATCGCGATCCATGAACGACATAAGCTTCGATTTTGCTATCGCTCTGGCGGCGTTTGTCGCCGGGTTGATCGGCTCACTGATCGGGCTGGGCGGCGGCATCATCATAACTCCCATTTTGGTTTTAGGGTTCGGAATCGACATCCGTTACGCGATGGGAGCGGCATTAGCGTCCGTGATTGCAACTTCATCCGGTGCTGCGGCCGCGTATCTGCGGGATGGCATTAGCAACATGCGAATCGGGTTATTCCTGTGTTTGGCTACGACGCTCGGTGCTGTCGGTGGTGCAATGCTGGCCGGGGTGCTGAACACCGCCATTTTATCGCTCGTATTCGGACTCGCGCTCTTGGCGACGGCAGCGATTTCGCTTCGCAAATCCCCGGACACCAGTGAGATCACACTCCCGGAGACGCCCATTGCCAAATCGTTGCGTCTCGATGATGAATACCCTGCCGGACATATCTATCACGTCCAAGGCGTGGTTCCTGGATTTTCTGTCATGGTGATCGCAGGGGTTCTATCCGGGCTGCTTGGCATCGGATCCGGCGCTTTCAAGGTGCTCGCAATGGATCAAATCATGCGGATCCCATTTAAGGTCACGACGACGACAAGCAACTTCATGATCGGTGTCACCGCGGCCGCCAGCGTCGGGATTTACCTCAAAAATGGATACCTCGATCCGGTCCTTGTCTATCCGGTTGCGCTCGGAGTGTTAGGCGGGTCATTTCTCGGAGCGCGCCTGATCAATGTCGTTCCGACCGGCGTGCTAAAGTTGATTTTTATGGTAGCAATCGTATTCATCGGCGTGCAGATGATTTTGCGCGGGTTTCATATCAACCTCTGATCCCCCACGACGTCCATGAACCTCTCGGAACCCCATCTACGCTCGATCCTCGCCAATGTCATGATCGGAGGCGTTCTGCTCGCCGCGATTTTAATGCTCGTAGGCGGAGTTGTCTACTTGGTCGACAACCCACTTGCCAAACCGGGCGACCGGACATTCAGCGGCGAACCAGCTGACCTCAGACATCCCGTAGATATCGTCCGCGATGCAATGACGGGACACACCGCCAGCATCATCCAACTCGGGGTGCTGATCCTGCTTTTTAATCCACTCATTCGCGTGGGATTTTCGGCAGTCGGCTTTGCCGCAGGACGCGATCCGCTTTACACCGCGATCTCAATTGCCGTCTTTATTGTGCTGAGCCTGAGTTTCTTCATTTGACTCAGCACAAATCTATCATCGCAAGCGGCGCAAATGCTCTTGCATAGCCCGCACATGAGACGCATTCTCACCACCACTAGACTTATGTTCGGCAGGAAAAAGAAATCATCACTCCCCTCGCAGTCAGAAAACCTCTGGTCTGCGCGCTGTGGTCAACCGCTCAAGGTGGTCGGAGTACGCGCGGGATCGGAGTCTGCGATGCGTTTGTTAGAACTTGGTTTTTGTCGATCTGCGGAAGTGTGCAAACTCTCCGAGGGACAGGCTTGTTTGTGCGTGCTCCGTGGGATGCGGATTGCCTTGGGCCGGGAGTTGGCGAGTGATGTGCTCGTCCAGCGACTGGACGCATGATGACCTTGATTGCTGCAAAGTTGCTTTCCGATTGCAAGCCGGGCGAGTCGGGTAAGATCCGATCGATGGAAATGGATACCGCGTCGCGTCAGCGTTTGCTTGAGATGGGGCTTCTTGTGGGCTCGCGGATTGATGTCATTCGCCTTGCGCCCCTCGGTGACCCGATGGAGATCAAAGTGCGCGGGTATTTGCTTTCCTTGCGAAAATCGGAGGCTGGAATGATCCACATCGAAACGGTATGAAAACGAGCGTGCGTGTTTCAAGCGCGAGGAATTTTGCAATTGCGGGAAATCCAAACTGCGGAAAGAGCACATTGTTTAATGCCCTCACGGGATTGCGGCAGAAAATCGGGAACTACCCTGGCGTCACCGTCGAGCGAAAGCTTGGCGAGTTTCGTGGATTGCATGGCGAACCGATGACGCTGCTCGATTTGCCCGGCACCTACAGCATGCAAGTGCGATCGCCGGACGAAGCGGTTTCGCGGGATGTATTACTCGGGAAGCGCAAAGACACACCTCGTCCCGATGCGATCATATGCGTGGTGGATGCGTCAAATTTAGAACGCAACCTCTACCTCGTCGCCCAAATCCTCGAACTCGAGCTTCCGGTGGTTGTGGCACTCAACATGGTCGATGTCGCCGAAGCCGCAGGCATCCGCATCGATGTGCCAGCGCTGGAGCAGGCACTCGGGGTGCCGGTGATTCCGATGGTCGCCCGTACGGGTCGGGGGGTCGTGGACCTCAAAGCTGTGCTGTCGGATCCTGCACGATTGAAGGTCGGTGCCACTGCTCCGATGGATCCGGCATTCGAACGCGAGATCCGGTCGCTCGCAGAAAACCTTGATCCGAATAGCCCTGTCGCCAAAATCGAAGCCGCACTGTGGATCTCGCAACCCGTGCTCGATGAACTTCCCGAGCCACAGCGGATGTGGATCGAGCAATCGCAGACACGTCTGAAATCAGCCGGGCTCGATCCGTTCTCCGCACCGGTGGAGGCGCGCTACGATTGGATTCAGGAATTGTGTGCCGACGCAGTGCATCGATCCGGCAGCGAATCCGCGTCGGTTTCTGATAAGTTGGATACCGTCCTCACCCATCGCCTTTGGGGCTGGGTCGCTTTCGCTTCCATGATGGCGCTCGTCTTTTTCTCGATCTTCACGGTCGCAGCCTATCCTATGGAATGGATCGATACCGCATTCAACGCCCTCGCAGACGCGGCGCGTGCGGTGATCCCGGCAGGGGATTTTCAGAGCCTTGTTGCGGATGGCATTATCGCAGGGGTCGGGGGCGTGGTGATTTTTCTGCCGCAGATCTTGGTTTTGTTTTTCTTTTTGGGTCTATTGGAAGATAGCGGCTACATGGCGCGAGCGGCATTCATCATGGACCGCGTGATGTCACGGGTCGGGCTGCACGGAAAGTCGTTTATTCCGCTACTCAGTTCCTTCGCATGTGCGATCCCTGGAATCATGGCCACCCGGACGATCGAGAACCGAAAAGACCGACAAGTGACGATTCTGGTCGCTCCGCTCATGAGTTGCTCTGCACGACTACCGGTCTATGCGCTCATGATCGCGGTCCTGCTACCCATGGGCTCAGCATTGGAAAAGGCAGGCATTCTACTCGTGATGTATGCCATCGGAACCGTAGCCGCATTCGGAATGGCATGGTTGTTCAAAAAGACGTTGCTCCGTGGCGACACCCCAATGCTTCTACTCGAGTTGCCACCATACAAGATGCCTGTCGTTGGAACCGTGACGCTCCGCATGCTTGAGCGAGCAAAGATCTTCCTTGTTCGCGCAGGCACAGTAATTTTTGCGTTGTCCATATTACTCTGGGCTCTCGCCACGTATCCCAAACTTCCTGCCGATGCCAATCCCGCCGATGCGCTGGCGAATAGTTTTGCCGGTCAAATGGGACACGCGATCGAGCCGATCATCCGCCCGCTCGGATACGATTGGAAGATCGGCATTGGCCTCATTGCATCGTTTGCGGCCCGTGAGGTCTTCGTAGGAACGATGGGGATCGTCTATAATCTGGAGGATGTCGATGAGACATCGCAGTCGCTCATCGATACGATCCGAAGTCAGGTCGGGCCCGACGGATTACCGGTGTTCACGCCGCTCGTTTGCCTCGGTCTGATGGTGTTTTATGTGTTAGCGATGCAATGCATCAGCACCGTGGCCATTGTCCGACGCGAGACAAACTCATGGCGCTGGCCGATCTTTCAAATCGCGTACATGACGCTGCTCGCATACGCAGGGGCCCTCATCGTCTATCAGGGAGGACGACTCCTAGGATTTCAATGACTTTAGACTGGGATCAGATCGGTGTCATTGCAGCTGTCGTGGGCGCGATCACATTTTTTGTCGTGCGATGGATGCAGAAAAAGAAATCGAACGGGCCGGGATGTGCTTCGGGCTGCGGATGCACGAGCAACATGCCTGGTGGCAAAAGACCTAGTCCGCAGACACCGGAGCCGTAGCACTGGCCAATGCGCGGCGCCCGATTTCACCCAAAACACCGAGTGCCACCACCAACACGGCGACACCGCCGACAGCTACCCAGATACCAGGACCATTGCGGATAAAATCCTGGATATCGCGAGCGCCGCCGGAGGCTGCCGCGGCGGCAAAAAAGGAAAGCACACCGAGTCGCGGAGACATACCAAGCACCGTGCCGACTAAAAACGACTTCAGCGGCACTCCCGATGCACTCAATAGAAGGTTCGAGAGAGCAAATGGAAAGTGCGGCGGCATGCGGAACAACGCCACAACGAGCGTCGTCTTCGGCGCACCGCGCGAAATCAACGCCTCCCGCAAAACCCTTGCCTTTGGAAACCGGTCGATAAACTCCTCAACCTTCGATGCAGAAACCATACGTGCAATCGTGAACCCAATCGCCGCACCTCCGAGCACCCCTAGCAATGCTCCAGACAGCCCCCAGCCGAACCCAAAGACCCAGCCGCCTACGACGGATTGCGCAGTCGTCGGGAAGAATCCAAGCCCACTCATGACCGCAAAAATGGCGATGTAGATTAACCATCCAGCTGTCGGTTGCGCATGCAGCCAGTCGGCCACAGTCCCAAGATACCAGAGCAGGCCTGCCCCGAAAAACGTAGGCGCCAGAACCCAGAACGCACCCAACAGCCCGGTGGGCGCAAGGTGCATCAGGTGCGCAAAACGGCGGAAGTTCATGCGGAAATCGAATCGCCCCAGCCGACTGTGAGACTATGCCGGACCGCTTGGGACAGTCGGAAATTCCTTATGCCAAGGCGTCGATTGCTCATACGCATGCGCGATTTGCAGAAGCCTTGGCTCGTCGAATGATTTACCAAGAAACTGGAGTCCGATCGGCAACCGGGGCGTACCTTCAGCCACTCCAAACCCGCATGGCACGCTGATTCCGCAGATTCCAGCGAGGTTCGCTGCAATTGTGAAAATGTCTGCGAGATACATTTTAAGCGGATCGTCCGTGCGCTCTCCGAGGCGGAATGCAAGGTCTGGCGACGTCGGGCAGATAATCGCATCCACTTTTTCGAATGCGTCAGTGAAATCTTTGCGCATAAGCGTTCGGACTTTTTGCGCGTGCAAGTAGTAAGCGTCGTAATATCCGCTCGAAAGCACATACGTTCCTAAAATAATCCGTCGCTTGACCTCACTTCCAAATCCCTCTTCGCGAGAGCGTTTGTAGTGGTCCAGCAAGTTCTTTGGATCCGCCGCGCGATGACCGTACCGCACCCCATCGAACCGCGCCAAATTCGCCGACGCCTCCGCAGTGGCCACGATGTAATACACACCCACCGCACACTCGGTGTGGGGCAGAGAAATCTCGACCAGCTCGGCGCCCAGCGACTCGCATTGCCGGATAGCGACCTCGACCGCTTCGCGGACTTGAGCATCCATGCCATCGACAAAATACTCCTTGGGAATTCCGAGTTTCAGGCCGGTCAAGTCCTTTCCGAGAAGTGCCGTTGCATCATCGACCGGCCGGTCCAACGAAGTTGAATCCCGCGGGTCCTTTCCGGCAATCGCATTGAGCAAAAGTGCGGCGTCCCGCGTCGTCTTGGTGAACGGACCGATTTGGTCCAACGACGAGGCATAAGCGACAAGCCCATAACGCGAGACCCGTCCGTAGCTCGGCTTGAGCCCGACGCACCCGCACAACGCCGCAGGCTGACGAATCGAGCCTCCCGTGTCCGATCCAAGCGTTGCAAATGCTTCCTGGGCCGCCACCGCTGCGGCAGAGCCGCCGCTCGATCCGCCCGGAATCCGGGATAGATCCCATGGGTTGCGCGTGAGTTGATACGCCGAATTCTCGGTCGAGGACCCCATAGCAAATTCGTCCATGTTCAGCCGCCCGAATGGAATAGCTCCCGCCGCGCGGAGTTTCACGATAACAGTGGCATCGTAAGGCGCACGATAGGATTCCAAAATCCGCGAGCCTGCCGTGCATTGCTCTCCAATCACGTTGATCACGTCTTTGATTCCTACGGGCACACCACCAAGCGGAAGGGAAACATCCGCTTGGGCCGCCGCCTCGCGAGCTGCACTAAAGTCACGGGCGAGATACGCCTGCACCGCCGGATCGACCGCGTTGATTCTCGCCTCGAGGGCATCAATGGCATCGACTGGTGACAAGCTTCCATTGCGATAGGCGTCGAGCAGGCCGGATACTGAGAGTTCGAAAATTTCCATGATGTTGATTATTCAACCACTTTCGTGACCATGATGAGACCGTTTGCGGCGTGTGGCGCATTCTTCAACGCTGCCGATTTTTCCAGACTCGGCTTCGGCTCATCTTCGCGAAACACATTAAATACCGGGTGTGCGTGCGCCGCGGCATCAACTCCGGTTACATCAATCGACTTCAGCTGCTCGACATAGGCGAGCACGTTCGAGAGCTGATTCTGAAACCGAGAGACTTCATCATCGGACAAGTCGATGCGGGCAAGGTTGGCGACGTATCTTACGTCGAGATTAGATTCTGGCATGGCTTTAGGTTGGGCTGATGATGGACGTTCATCCGACTGCCGAACCTAACAGCCTGAGCGAAGAGGACGCAAGTCGTATGAGGCGGTCGGCGTGTTACCGAGACTTACCAGCAGGTGCTTTCCCGAATAACGATTCATACATGAGCGCGTAGACATCGGTGTTATCGAAGGAGCCTTTGATTTTCTCGGCATTCTTGCCAGCACCCTTCACGACGATTCCACCGCTGAGATCGTAAACACTCGCCCATGTGACAATGAACGGGAGTGCGACGCCTTTGCGGTCCGGCTTGGCCATAAACCACTTGCCACCTGGCATGCGATCCCACTCCGCACCGCTGATGTCGCGGTTCTGGCTCATGATTTCGCCCGACTCGCCTGAAACCTTCGAACTGATCACATCCATACCGCCGGCGGAGCTATCTGCGGCGGTGATGATCAGGGTGTCTGGATTAGCCTCCAGAAATTCCAGTGCGACCCCGAACGCATCGTCTGCGCGCTTTAGAGCGTCGAGCGTGCCGATGGCGTTCGTGTTGTTTCCGAAATTGTCTGTGCCCTCTTCTTCGATCACGAGGAAGATGTCCTTTCCACGCCCGCTTAGAATCCGGAGTGCCTCGCTCGTCATCTCCGCCAGTGTGGGGGTGCCGGGTTTGTAGGTGGGGAGTTCGACCGCCGCTAGGGCCTCATCGCTCATATCGTTGAAGGTGTGACTTTCCGCGAAAATCCCGAGCACCTTGGGCGTGTCGGATGGCAGGGCCTTGAGTTCATCGAGCGTGTAGACCAGCGCGTAGCCTGCACTCTGAGCTTCATTGATGAGGTTTCGCCCATCTTTTCGTTTTCCCGATTCACAGAATTTCCCTTTGGTGCCTTCCGGGAGGAACCACTCCTCTCCACCGCTGAGGATGAGCGTGGTCCCAACGTTGATCATCTGCGCCACCACTTCGGCCGAGTCCTTACTCCGATCTTTGACCGTGGCGGCAAAGGCTGCAGTTCCGGGCTCAATAATGCTGCCGGAGTTGATCAGTCCCGTGGGATGTCCGGCGGCGATGGCCTCGTGAAGCAGGCTGGCATTTTGGCCCGAGGCCGCAGTGGGGCGCTCACCATTTTTATCGGCTCCGAATCCGGCGTAGGGTGCTTTGACCCCGTAGGCATGGATCGTCGCTCCAGCGTTGGAAGAGGCCGTTAGCGTGTCCTCCAAATGCCCACGATAGATTGCTATCTCTTCCAGCTTGTCCCAGTTGAGATCCTCATCTGGCCCAACCCAAAAGAACCGCGCCGCCTGCCAGTGCGAAATACCGGCGCCGTCCGGATGGATAAAGATGACGTTTGCCGCGTGCGAGGTCGTGCTGGCCAAGAGCGCAGATGCGGCGAGAGCAGAGAGGAGCTTTACGATCATCCCCCCAAAGTAAGTGCCAAGCTTATGACCCGACAACTGCAATCCGCGTGACAATTCCGACTAAAAGGGAAACCACCGGTTTAAGCGGCAAACACATCCGCAAGCGCGGTGGGCAGTTCCGGGAAACGGAATTTGTAGCCGGACCGCTCGGCAACCGCCGGGATCACCCGTTGGCTTTCGAGCAACAATTGAGATAACTCGCCGAGCACCAAGCGAATCGCGAACGCGGGTGCCGGCAAAATCGCGGGACGTCCGGCGGCCCGTCCCACATCACGGGTAAATTCCTCGTTTCGGATCGGTCTTGGCATGACGGCGTTGATCGGGCCGCTTAGCGATTGCGATTGAATCGCGTGCAGCACGATACCCGCAACGTCCTGCACGTGCACCGGGGACATCCATTGTTTGCCATTTCCGAGGTTTCCGCCCAGACCGGCACGGAAGACTGGCTTGATCAGACGCATCGCTCCATCCCCTCGCCCGATCACAAACCCAGTTCGGAGCAAAACGACGCGTGACGAGACCGCTTTGAGTGCCTCGGCCTCCCATGCCTGTGCGACTTCCGCGAGGAAACCATTCCCGGCGGGCGAGGACTCGGTAACTTCGCGATCACCAGTATTTCCATAATACCCGATCGCCGAGCCCGCGATCAAAACGATGGGGCGATCCGCCGTGGACGCGATTCCATCGGCTACGCGGCGAGTGCCGAGCACGCGGCTGGCGCGGATTTGGATTTTTTTCTTCGCCGTCCAACAGCCGAGGATTGATTCGCCCGCGAGGTGAACGACCGCGTCTAATCCACTGGTATCCATTCGTTCCGACAACGAAAACATTCGCCACTCTGAAACATTGGATCGACTCCCACGCGGACCGGGCGAGCGTGAAAATCCGATGACTTCAAATCCCGACGCCACCGCCTGCCGTGCGACCTCCTGACCGATAAATCCGGACACGCCGGTGATGCCGATTTTTTTCATCCGATCAATTGTCTTTGAACGTCGAGTTGAGCCACTTCAGCGGAAAGCGATCACCGGGGCAGTCTGTCGGCTTAGGGTTGATCTGTTTGTGCCCACGAACGATCGTTAGTTTCCCTTGCACCCGGCCACAGCGCTGACGGAGGTAAGTAATGAGCTCCTGCAACGCGGCGGCCTGCGCTTTGGTCGGGAGGTCGCGATTAAAGTCACCGACAAAGCAAATCCCGATGGATATGTTATTGAGGTAGTCGCTGGCGACGTGGCCCCCGTTAATTTGGCGAACCCAGCGGTTGCCGATCTCGATCTCCCCGTCGCCTGACGAGGATCCGTTTCCGATTACAAAATGGTAGGCTAGCCCGTTCTGCATTTTACGGACGTTTCGGTGGTAGTTATCAAACGCCTTTGCGTTTCCCTGTCTGGTCGCGCTGTTGTGGACGATGATGTATTTCCAGCGACCTTTTTTGACCTTCGCGTTGTCGATTGCGGCGCGCACGGATGGAGTGAGATAGCGGTATTTCGGACCTCCTCCGAAAAATCCACCCGATTTTTTCGGTGGTGGAACAAACCCCTCGTCCTTCGCTTTGCCGGATTTCTCGACCACGATCGGGGCGTTCGGACGCTGCGGTGTCGGCGTGGCTTTTGGCTTCGGAGTCGGACGCGGCGTCGCCGAGGCACGGGGTTTCGGGGTTGGCGTTGCCTCTGGAGTCGGACGCGGAGTCGGGGTGGCCCGCGGTTTGGGCGTCGGCTTTGGGGTTGGGGATTCGTCCTCTGCTGCCGGCTCGGGTGTGGACTCCGGCTTTTCGACCTCCTCTGGTGTGGGGGGTTCTTTCGGCGCGGGTGTGCGTGTGGGTGCGGGAGTCGCCCGCTGAGCCGGAGTCGGACGCGGGCGAGGTGTCGAGCTGGCTTGCGGGACCGGCCGGATGTCTTCACGAGCCCGCAAAAACAACGCCCGCTTCTCGGCTTCGGACATCTCGGAGTGGCTAGATGGCAAGCCGATGGCCAGGATGAATAAAACGGCCAAGCCGACGGAAATTCGCATTCGCACGTCGGCACATTAGCAGAACGTCGTGATCGATCAAGACGCAGCATGCGGTTGCAATCATTGCCCGCTATCGTAGTCTTGAGCAATGAAACTGCACTCGCTTCTCCTTTCGGTTGGAGTATTTTTAACAGCTTGCGCCGGGTCGCTCACCGCGCAGACCAGCCCCGGACAAGCGCATTTCATCAAAGCGGTTCGACTGGTTGCGGATGGCGACACTCCGGCGGCGCGAGCCCAACTCGCCGAGGCGCTCGAGGCGGATCCGAAGCATCGACAAGCTGCCTTATTGCTCCAACGCCTCCAAATGCAGGAACGCGCCGGCGGTGATCTCGAACAGCGCGCATCGGCGGTCATCATCCCGTCATTTGATGTCAAAGACGCATCGCTTTCGTCGATACTGGACTACCTCCCTTCCGCTACGGCCGAGAACTCCAACGGCACGGTAGCCCTCAACATCGTCCGACTGTTCACCCCCGAGTTCGGCGATGAGGCGAGGATCACACTAGCGATTCGCAATGCACCCGTTACCGAGATCCTTAGATACGTGGCAGAAGGTGCTGGCCTTCAAATCCAGTATCAGCCACATGCCGTGGTGCTGAGCAAGCCCGAGGATTGATTTCGCCCCCACCGATCTCGCGGATCGAGATCAGGGGCTACCTCACGGACTGAGCCAGCTTGTTTGCAATCTCCAAGGTTGCAGGGCTGGCGTCCGAAGGAACTTCTCGCACGAGCGGTTCCACCTTTAGGCTAAGGATCAAAAATACTGTGGCGAACAACAAGCCCCAGATGAGCGCAGCGTAGTCAGGTTTGTTTTTCATTTTGTTCGGTTTGATTCGGGCGGTGTGATAGCACGTTGCATGCCCGTTGCAATGCCAATTTTTCAGCCCGCGTGATTGACCAGTAATTTGAGGGATAGCCACGGCGTCCGGTGTCTGATTGGATAGGGTTCATGAGCGACGCTGACGCAACCATGGCGGTCTTTTTGGACTTGGAGAACATTGCATTGGGGGCTAAGGAGGCGAAGTTCCCGCCGTTCGATATTCGACTCGTCCAAGAGCGACTGCTTCTGCGCGGGCATATCGTCGTAAAAAAGGCCTACTGCGATTTTGACCGGTATAAAGAATTCAAGCGCGGCCTACACGAAGCGGCGTTTGAGCTCATTGAAATCCCGCACGTCCGGCAGTCCGGGAAAAACTCAGCGGACATTCGCATGGTCGTGGACGCACTCGACCTCTGCTACACCAAGCAGCACCTCGACACGTTCGTCATTCTAAGCGGGGACTCTGATTTCTCACCACTGGTGAGCAAACTGCGCGAAAACGCCAAAACCGTAGTCGGCGTCGGCGTTAAAAATTCGACATCGGATTTATTCATCAACAACTGCGACGAGTTCCTCTACTACGACGACCTTGTTCGTCAGAACCAACCCAGCCGACGCCCTGCAGCACGACCCAAGCCCGCCGCGCGAAAAGCCGAACCTGAGGGCACCGCGCCGCCGGCACCCGAGATCTTCGAGCCATCGGGACCGACACTGGAGCAGGCGCTTGGGCAGGTGAGCACGACACTTACCGCATTGGAGGAGGAGCGCGACGGCGATGAACGCATTTGGGGGTCACTCATCAAGCAAGCGATCCGCCGCAGAAACCCCGGCTTCAACGAACGAGCGCACGGATTTCGTTCGTTTAACGATCTACTCAAGGCCGCCGAAAAACAATCGATCCTGACCCTCGAGGCCGACGAGAAGTCTGGCGGCTACATCGTGCGATCCCAACGCTAGCGACACCCGGCATACGATGTGCTTCCGTTTTATTCATCCCATGTGTCACAATTTTCACAATTCGGAGATGCCGGAGCTGAATTCCGACTGATAGCCAAAAGGATTTACCGATGAAGCTGTTACACCCTATCTTCAAAGTCCCGGTGGTCGCCGGCGTTTTGCTAACGGTCTTGCTCGCGCTGCCCGGTTGCCGCCAACCGACCGCTGACGCACCAGACTTAATCATCCTCCAAACCGGCCGGGTCCGCGGGAATGTGTATCCGCCATCGCTCCAAATGATCGCGCCGCTCCAGCACTATCCCTATCTGGCTGGTTATGTGCAAAAGGTGCGCGAGGAAGCCGCACGGACGGGCGCGAAAGTGCTACTGCTTGATCTTGGGGATAGCCTCGGCGGCTCGTTTGCGAGCCATGCGACTGGCTACGGAAACATGGTAACGTATTTTAACACGCTGGACTACGACGCCGTAATGCTCGGAAACCTGGACAACAACGTGATGCCCGAGACTCTCTCGGCGCTCGAAGCCGTCGTGCTCAATCCGTTTTCCAACGCGTCAGGTGAGCCCGCCACCAAGGGCACGCAGTTTGGAGCACGCATCGACCTTGACGGATTGCCGGTCGAATTGCTGGCCAACTTTTACGGTGACACCTCAGGAACAGAATTCCCAGATCGCTTCCCAACGTGGTTCGGTAATACGTCCTCGGGCGTCACACCGCTGCGCGACTACTCCAAAGTAGTGGAAAAACTCGGCGAGCGCGCGCCGGGCACATTTACGACGCTCGCGTGGATGAAGTTTGAGTCCCCGAAAAATCCACCGGCTGATTTTTTGAAATCGCTGTCGGCGCTCGGCGTCGATGCTATACTCGCTCACCGTATCTATTCTGGACGAGAACGCGACATCTGGACGCAGGAAACGTTTTACGACTGGACCCCTCCCGTGTCCGAAAACATCCTTCGTAATAATGGCGGATTCACCGTCGCCCGGCTCAACCTCAAAAAGGATGGCGATTCGTGGCGAGTGCTCAGCCAGGAACTCGTCCCCATGACTGCCAACACGGCCGCCAGAGACCAGAAGATCATCGATGCGATCGGCCAATTCTCAGACCAAATCGAGAAAGCAGATACATTCATCTCGGAGCTTCCAGATAACGTCGGCGAAGACGATATTCTCGTTTCCTATCTCGGGGCATTGAGCAAAATCCCGGGTACCGATGTTGCGGTTTACTCAAAAAACTCGGTGAGAAACAACTGGCCATCTGGTCGACTGACCGCAAGCCGGGTATTCAACAGCCTGCCGTGGACGACATCGGTAGTACAGATGGATCTGACCCCAGACCAACTCAAAAAACTCGGCGAAATCGGAGGCATCGTATTTCTTAGGAAAGAAGGGCTCGATCCGGTCAATCCGGTCACAGTAACGACATCCCGCTTTTTTGCATCTGTGCTGACGGAGCGATTGGCACTTCCCAAGGACGGTATCCGCGACGCCGGAGTGCGCTCGGAGTTCGACTATTTCGTGCAGTTTCTCGCCGAGAGCCCTAAACCACTTGTGTTCTCCATCCCCGACGGCTGGGAATTCATCACCCCGAAGGGCTAATTATCCATGAAACCGCGAGAGATTATTCTTTTAGCGATTGTTGCCATCGCCTTGGCCGGCAGCACGTTTGCTTGGTTGAACAGCCGCAGCTCTGATGCGTTCGCCACCCAAAGTGCAAGTCAAATGCAGCAATGGGGAATCGCGCTCAATTTGTTTTTGATCGACAACCAAAACCAGCTGCCAGAGACCGGAATCACCCCGGTCACCCCGACTCAAAAGAACGCGTGGTTTAACGCACTGCCACAGTATCTGGGTCAGACGCCACTCGCCGATCTACCCGCTGGCTCCCGGCCACGACCCGGAGTGGACTCGCTCTGGATCGTTCCCGGTCAAAAAGAAGCAAGGGCGTGGGATCCTGAGGTGTTCTTTTTCAACTACGCCATGAACCAATTTCTCCAACCAGATCCTGAAAAGAGAAGCTTTCGCATCTACGAAATCGATTTCCCGCACAACGTCGTATTCATGACCGAAGTGGACGGATACGAACCTACTACGAGGCCCGATTTGGTCGATTTCCGCTTCGGGCCGGGCGGCCAAAGCCCGCGTGCCATAGCAAATGTCTTATTTTGCGATGGCCATGTGGAGCCAATCACCCGATCCGTGTTAAGCGACGATCCAGCCTCGCGACTCGCTTCGCAAGCCAAGGACGGGGTTTCGTGGTTTCAAGAGTAGGTGTCTCTCGGCGCGGGCTTGCCCACGTCGCCGACTTCAAATAGACCGCCATCTATGATCTCAAATCGCGTTTTAATCACAGGATGCAGCCAAGGAATCGGATTGGCATTAGCACTGGAATTCGCCCGCGATGGGTGGGGCGTGATCGCCACGGCTCGAAAAAGCTACCGCCCGGCACTTCAGGCGGCGGCGACCCACTTTCCCAGTCTCCGAGTCATTGAGATGGACGTGACCGACGAGGCAGATGTCGCTTATGCCGCCCTCACCGTGGCAGAATCGGACGGTGCGCTGGATGTGCTCGTAAACAACGCCGCTGTGTTCTCTGGAGAAGGAAACGAAAAACTAGAAGCGTTAGACCTCGAGTGGTTCGAGGAGGCGTTTGCGACGAACGTCACGGGCACCGTCGCGGTCACCCGCGCGTTCCTCCCGCTGCTGCGGCGTTCTCACCACCCGCGCATCGTGAACATTTCCTCCGGTGCCGGATCGATTTCGGAAAAAGACGATTGGTCGTATTACCCGTATTCTGCCAGCAAAGCCGCGCTAAACATTGTGACGCGCATGATGGCGCACGAGTTCGCTGCGGAAGGGATCATCGTCAGCGCGATCAGTCCCGGTTGGGTCCATACCCAAATGGGGGGACCTCAGGCACCCGTCTCACCCGACGATTGCGCCGCAGCGCTAAAAAAAACGATCACCAACCTTGCAACGACGGATTCCGCAAAATTTCTGGACCGTTTTGGCGATGCTTCTGCCTACGCTTGGTAGCAGGCCTGCACCAAACTAGATACCACGCTCCCGCTTCAACGCAGCAAGCGATTCGTAAAACGCCGAACGTCCGCGGTCCAATCCATCCAAAATACCAGCGAGCGAACCCGATTTCGCAGATTGCTCGATCTGAGCCATGATGCTGCTGAACCCTACGAATCCAAAGTTTGCAGCGCTTCCCTTGGCTTGGTGCGCTGCACGCGCGACACCGTTCGCGTCACCTGCCGAAAAAGCCGACTCAAGCCTAGACAATATCGACGGCAGATCCGTCTCGAAGTCGCGATAAATCTCAACGAAATCCTCGGTGTAGCCGTCGGCAATCATGTCCAGTTGCTCCCAGTCGATGGTCGGAGTCAGTTCGCTCATATCCGGTAGGAGACCTCAAGCGCCGCATCGGGTAAAGTGCTAATCGATTTCACCAATGATTTTTTCATATTGGAGCCGTTCAGCGGGTCACGCCTTAACAAGACTTGGCTCGGAGAAAAGAGGTTTTCGGATCGACCAATCGCCGATTGATTGTATAAACTCCGATAGCGGAGCGGCGGATTTACAGAGCCCGGCTGCATCCGGCGTCGACACTCGGAAGGTTGACGTCTTTACTGGTCAACAATAACCCCTCGAACCCCTATGATCCTGCGCCTCATTCTCGCCCTCCTCGCGGTGGCACTCCCGCTGCATGCACAGACCGCACCATTCAAAGTCGCCGCCGTCGAGTTCAACCCGCAGCTCTTCGAGTTTCGGAAAAATATTGACCCACTGTGTGCGATCATTGAGGAAGCCGCAAAGGCCGGTGCCAAGATCATCGTGATGCCCGAGACCGCGACGTCGGGCTACATTTACAAGGATCGCCGCCAGTTCGACCCGTACCTCGACACCGTGCCCGGAGTAACAACCGATGCCATCGCAAAACTCACCAAGGAATACGATTGCTACGTCACGATCGGAATAGCCGAGATCGACCGCTCCACCGGCTTGGCCTACAACACCGGTGCGTTGATAGGCCCGGAGGGCTACATCGGCAAATACCGCAAAGTCGGTCTGAACCCCGATGACCAGCTCTGGTTCACCAACGGAAACGTCGGGTATCCGGTGTTTGAAACCAAGTACGGCAAGCTAGCAATGGAGATTTGCTACGACGACACCTACTGGGAAGTCGCACGCACCGCAGCCGTGAAGGGCGCGCAAATCCTTTGCTTTATGTCGAGCTCAGACCGAGCACTTCCCGGCAAACCGGGGTCGGCTGGCAACCACTCCACGATCTCTGCCGTCCAAGAAATCAACTCATGGAATGGTGTCGCCCTCATCGCCACGGACCGCAATAACAGCGAGACGAATCCCACCACGGGCCTCACGGTTTACTACGGCGGCATCGCTGCGATTTGGTCACCCACCGGCAACAAGCTCGCTCAGGCCCCAGGCACCACACCCGATGTTTCGGCCACCGCGCCGCCGCGCATCATTTACGCCACCATCGACCCTGCCGAATTCGAAAACCCGATCAATGCGAGCTTCGACGAACGCCGCCCCGACATTTACACCGCACTCACGTTGTTCCGGTCGCCATTTGATCCGAAAGCGTCCACCGAGCGCCGCCCGGTGAGCGCGCAAATCGTGCAATTCACGCCCACGGCAGGCGACCACGATGCAAACTACAACAAGATTACCAAGCTGATCGGACAGCCCGCATGGAAAAATCCAGGACGCCTCGTAGTGCTTCCCGAATACTCGCTCACGGGGCCACCAAATGATGCCACCGTAGCGAAATTATTTGCCGAAGCGCTCGACGGCGAAAGCGTGCAACGCATGGCCGGCCTCGCGAACCAAATGAATGCACACGTCGTTTTCAGCATGATCGAATCCGCTGACGGCAAGCTTTACCCAACAAGCGTCCTGCTCGGACCGGATGGAAAACTCATCGGCACGTATCGCAAGACGCATCTCGACCCTGCCGAAAAATCCTGGGCCACAGCCGGCGATCAATTTCCCGTCTTTGACACTGCGATCGGACGCATCGGCATGCTGCTTGGCGGCGACGCCCGCTTCCCCGAGGCATCCGGAATGCTGTGTGTGCACCGCGCTGATATCATTGCAGTTCCGTCGTCGTGGAGCGGGCAATTCGGTGGCTACCTTGATGTCAGCCCAGACTTGTTCGCCGAGCGCTACCCGGCAAACACGATGAAACTCTGGTATGCCATCGCCAAAACCGCACAGGCCTACACCTTGGCGGCAAACTACGCCGGGGGCGGCTACCAAGGCTCAAGCGGTCTATTCACGCTCAATCCCGTGGACGCAAACGACCCCGCCATCGTGGCCTCGACCGATAAAGAAGAATCGCTGACCGTAAACTTCACAACTCTCGCTGATCCTGCATGGTGGATGAGCCAACAAAAACTCATCGGAGGCCGTCGCGTCGACCTCTGCGCTCCACTCACCTTCCCCACTGATTCCGAAGCATTCAAAAAATGGAAAGCCACGCCAGGCTTCGACCTATCGATCTGGCAGCCATTCTTACAGACCCAATAATCCCAAGTCGCCGCACCCACGAGGCGATCACGTTAGGTCGGGAGTTTCGGTTCATACGAAGGAATCGAACCACAAAGATCGCAAAGAAATGAATCCACAAACTCTTTGTGCTCTCTGCGTTCTCTGCGGTCAAACATGACCTCGCAAAACTCATAGCGCTCAGCCTCTTCAAACTGCGAATCGGACATCGATTGTTAATTCATTTTACATATTACTGCATCGCGATATACTTATATTTGCGCAGTCAAACTCTGCCATCAAGCATACAAATGCCGCCGTTTAAAATCTCACCCGCCGGGGTCAAGTCGTAGAATGCCTTGCCCATGGCCGTCCGGAGCCCAGCTCAGCGTTTCGCTCCGCCGAAGCATAACTTTCAATCCACATCATTATGAATATCCCGACTAAACGCATTCTCATCGTTGGTGGCGTGGCAGGGGGGGCGGCGTGTGCCGCACGTTTGCGGCGATTGGATGAACGCGCGGAAATCCTCATTTTTGATCGTGGCCCGTACGTATCGTTCGCCAACTGCGGCCTGCCTTATTTCGTCGGTGGCGTGATCGAGGATGAAAAACGCCTGCATGTGGCTGACGAAACACTCTTCCGGGAACGCTTCAATATCCATGTCCATACCTGCTGCAACGTCGTGAAGATCGATCGCGAGAACAAACGCATTGAGGTCTGTGATCTTGCCACCGGTAGCACCCGTGCGGAGCGCTACGATACGTTGGTTCTTTCCCCCGGATCGCTTCCGTTGCGCCCGCCGCTGTCTGGCATCGATTTACCGGGCATCTTCACGCTGCGCACCATTCCGGACAGCCGGGTGATTCGACAATGGATCGACGAAAGCAAAGCCACGCAAGCCGTCGTGATCGGCGGCGGATTCATCGGCCTGGAAATGGCCGAAAATCTCGCTCACAGAAATCTCTCCATCACCGTGGTGGAAATGCTCGATCAGGTCATGCCGCCGCTCGATCCGGAGATCGCAGCATATGTCGAGGAGCGCCTGCGCGAGCATGCAGTGACACTCGCACTCGGCGATGGAGTAGCGGGCTTCGAACCGGCTCCCGACGGCGGACTTTTCGTAAAAACACAGAGCGGAATCACCCACCGCGCCGACATCGTCATCCTTGCAATCGGCGTGCGACCGGAGACCACACTCGCCAAAAGCGCAGCCTTGGAGCTCGGATCGCGCGGCGGGATTCGAGTCGACGCCCAGATGCGAACGAGCGACCCGTCGATCTGGGCAGTAGGCGACGCAGTGGAAGTGAAAGATTGGAACATAGGGCATGAAACACTCCTGCCGCTGGCCGGTCCCGCAGCCCGCCAAGGACGCATCGCCGCCGACGGCATCTGTGGACGTGCAAGCGAATTCCGCGGCGTGCAAGGCACTGCCATTTGCGGCGTATTCGGTTTGCAAGTTGCGGCAACGGGAAGCAGCGAAAAGGCATTGATCCGAGCCGGAGACACAGACTTCGAAAAAGTCTATCTGCACCCCAATCAGCACGCAGGATACTACCCGGGCGCAAAACAGATGCATCTCAAACTCCTGTTTCGTCAGTCCAACGGCGAAATCCTCGGTGCCCAAGCAGTCGGTGACGACGGGGTGGACAGGCGCATCGATGTGATTGCGATGGCGATTCAAAAACGCGGGACTGTTTTTGATCTTGAAGAGGCCGAACTCTGTTACGCACCCCAATTTGGTGGCGCAAAGGACGCAGTCAATTTTGCAGGGATGATCGCAGCCAATTTGATTCGTGGCGACCAGCCGATCGCCCACTGGAGCGAACCCACAAGCCCGAACACCGTATTTCTTGACGTTCGCGACCCAGACGAATTCCAGAGCGGACACGCGGAAGGCGCCCGGAACATTCCCGTCAATCACCTCAGACGCCGATTGGCAGAACTGCGGCATGACGAAGAAATCCGCGTTTATTGTGCGGTCGGACAGCGTGGATACCTTGCCACGCGCATCCTCGTGCAAAACGGCTTCACTGCAAGAAACCTTTCCGGCGGATGGAATTCCCGCGCTTAAACTAATTCCGCCGCGCGAGCCGGATCACTCTGCTAGAAAGAAGCGGAAATCGGCGCATGATTCGAGCGCCGCGTTCAGCTTTCGCAAATACGTCCTTTTTGGGATTTCAATGGAGCCAAACTTTTCCAAATGCGGCGTCGTCCACTGGATATCGAGCAATTGAAATCCACCCGTGACCAGCACTCGGTGCAGTGCCACCAAAGCGACCTTGGAGGCCCCAGCGACACGATGAAACATGGACTCTCCAAAAAAAGCCGCACCAACACGAACTCCGTAAAGCCCCCCAGCCAGAAGACCATCCCTCCAGACCTCAACGGAATGTGCGACCCCACGGCGGTGCAATTCCAGATAAATTGCGATGATCTCTTCATCGATCCAAGTCTCCGGGCGATCCGCGCAAGCACGCATGACAGCCTCGAAGTCCGAATCCACGCGAAGCTCCCACGCAGGATCAGCCAGTGTTTTGCGCGCACCGTGAGGGATTCGAAAACCATCGAGAGGGATCACCCCGCGAGGATCAGGAGAGAACCACCGGATATCGCCGGTGCCCACGGCCATCGGAAAAAACCCTCTTGCGTAGGCTTCGATTAACAATTCCGGCGATATCTGAGTTGCCATGCGTGCGAAAATTTCTATTCTTGCGAAGTGAAAACGGCCCTTATTCTAAGTTACCTCTGCGTGATCATCGTGCTTGGTGGGTGCGCGGTTTCTGAAACGTCCACGGACGACGTCGGACGCCAACTTCAACAAGGCCTCCAAGGGGGCGGTCAAATCGTTCCAAACGACCCGACTTCGGATTCCTACGGCTCCGAGTATAATTAACCGCGCTGTCCGCCACAGCCAATTCTTATCATCTTTTCATGTCAGACGCATCTCCGATCGCGTCCAAGGTCGTTATTCTCGACTTCGGATCCCAATACACCCAAGTCATCGCACGCCGAGTTCGCGAATGCAGCGTTTTCTCAGAGATCCTGCCATACAGCACCACGGCGGCACAAATCCGAGCCACCGGCGCACAGGGGATCATCCTCTCCGGTGGGCCAGCCAGCGTCTACGCCAAGGGCGCACCTCGCGTAGACAAAAAGATCTTTGCGCTTGGCATCCCGGTTTTGGGCATTTGCTACGGCATGCAAATCATTGCGCACGCACTGGGCGGAAAAGTCGAACGCTCTGACCACCGCGAATACGGCCCCGGAAAGCTTCGTGCCGACAAGGCCTGTCCCCTCTTTTCAAAGCTCCCAGCCACCCTCGAAGTCTGGAACAGTCACGGCGATCGACTCACCGCGTTGCCAAACGGCTTTTATCCGATGGGAACCACCGAGAACTCGCCCCACGCAGTAATCGGTGATCCGGAACGGCACATCTACGGCCTGCAATTTCATCCCGAGGTCCACCACACCCCGCGCGGCAAGGAGATGCTCGCGAACTTTGTTCACCGAATCTGCGGATGCGCCCCGAACTGGACCATGGGCTCATTTATCGAACGGATCTGCGCTGACATCAAAGCACAGGTCGGCGAGCACCGCGTGATTCTCGGGCTCAGCGGCGGAGTGGATTCATCCGTCGCTGCCGCCCTGCTCCACCAAGCAATCGGCGACCAACTAACTTGCATCTTCGTCGATAATGGTCTGATTCGCTCCGGGGAATCAGACGCCGTCAAAAAGCTATTCGGCAACCATTTCAAGATTCAGCTAAAAGTCGTGGATGCATCGGAACGCTTTCTCAAAAAGCTCGCAGGCGTCACTGACCCCGAACGGAAGCGAAAAATCATCGGCAATGAATTCATCAAAGTCTTCGAGCAAGCCGCAGCAGACCTCAAAAAGTCAATCAAAGGAAATCGCGGCTACAAATTCCTCGCCCAAGGCACGCTATACCCGGATGTGATCGAAAGTGTCTCAATCTCCGGCAACCCTGCTGCCTTGATCAAAAGCCACCACAACGTGGGAGGCTTGCCAGAGCGCATGAAGTTCGAGCTCGTCGAACCGCTCCGTCAGCTTTTCAAAGATGAGGTGCGCGAGGTGGGTGCCGCACTAGGGCTTCCTCTGCACATCACCGGTCGCCAGCCATTTCCTGGGCCAGGGCTCGCTGTCCGAATTCTCGGCGCCATCACCCCGGAACGTCTCCGGATCTTGCGCGAAGCAGATCGCATCGTCATCGACGAAATGAAGAGCTCCGACTGGTATTACAAAGTCTGGCAATCGTTCGCAGTGCTGCTCCCCGTGCGCTCCGTCGGGGTCATGGGCGACGAACGCACTTACGACTACACCATCGCACTGCGAATCGTTGAGAGTCAGGATGGTATGACCGCCAACTGGGTGCGGCTCCCGTATGAGATCCTCGCGAAGATTTCGGCACGGGTCATCAATGAAGTAAAAGGTGTCAATCGCGTCGTCTATGACATCTCGACCAAACCCCCGGCCACCATCGAGTGGGAGTAGGTCACCAGTGAAAACGCGCGGCGTTTCCGATGCTAGTCCATGGTCTCGCGGACAGCTGTGAGGATCTGAGTGCAGAGCGCGTCGGCCGGCTCGCGTGCCTGAAAATCGCTTACGTCCGCCGCTAACGAAGATTCTGCATCCACAAGCATCACCGACCAAACGATCGTCGATGTCATCCCCAGATACCCACCAAATCGAGGCACACGTTTTCGCACCTCGACCACATCAAACTCGTGCGGCCAGAACAACGAATACCCACCGACCACCATCCAACCGCGTCTCAACTTCACAGCACTCCCCCGCCGTTGGATCTGCACCACCCGGGTGAATGCCATCAACGCGACACCCGTGCCCAGCACAATCACTCCCAACACAAACGTCGCGTGCCGGGCATGCTTCGCGCGTTCCGAAACGGCTGGTTCCGAGATATGCAGTGCGATAAACACCAATCCGATAAGCACAGCCACTCCCCCGCCGAGGAGGTTCGCACGTTTGCAGACAACCATTTTGGTCTTAGCGGGAGGAAAATCTGAACCGGACATACATCGCTTCATTATCTGAAACACTCAAAAAGGAAAAGCCCAAGTGGGATCTGGTAAAACCCCGCCAAGCTGATAAAGTCCGGAGCTTCCTTATGCAGACAATCGTAATCGGACACAAAAATCCTGACATGGACTCGATCGTTTCAGCGTTGGCTTACGCCGAGCTAAAGCGACAAACGGGTATGCCCAGCGCGATTGCTGGACGGTGCGGGACAACCAACGAGCGAATCGACTTCGTGCTGAACAAATTCGGCTTTGAGGCCCCCACGTTTTTCAATGATGTTCGGCCCCGGGTGGAAGATGTCATGGATCGTGACGTCACGTTTGCGCGATTGGATGCTCCCGTTTACGAAGCGATGCTAAAGATCGGTGAAAAGAAATTCCGGGGCCTGCCGGTCGTGGACGACTCGAACCGGTGCGTCGGAATGATCTCTGGATTTAAGATCAGCCAATACCTATTTCCAGAGTTTCACGAGATCGGCTCCGCCCGCGAAGTCGAGGCATCGCTCTCGGACATCTGCAAAACCATCCACGGCCGCGTGGTCAGTGGCTCATTGGAATCCAACGAATCATCCTACGTCCTGCGAGTGGCCGCGATGCATAGCGGGACATTCCGTGATCGCATCAACGAGCTTGAGCATAGCCGCACGATCATGATTGTCGGCGATCGATTTGACATCCAACGCATGACCGTTGAAGCGGGGGTGAGGGCGTTGGTAGTCACCGGAGACCTCGAAGTCGGCGAGGACGTGCTAGCACTCGCAAAAGAGAAGAACAGCACGATCATTCGCGCCCCATACGACACCGCAACCACGTTGTTGCTTGCACGCAGTGCCGTTACCGCCGGGCGCATGTCGTATGCAGATTTTGAATCCATCGCCCCGGAAATCTCGCTGCAGGAGGCAAAGCACTCGGTGGCACTATCATCACAGTTTGCATTTCCAGTCGTCGGCGAGGACGGGCAACTACTCGGGATTCTCTCCAAAAGCGATTTTCTCAAACCGGTTCCACGCGAGCTCATTCTGGTCGATCACAACGAAATCTCACAGGCCGTTTCCGGTGCGGACGAGGTTCCCATTATCGAAATTCTTGACCACCACCGTCTCGGAAGCATAGCCACCGAGTCTCCGATACTCTTCCTGAACCGTCCGGTGGGCTCGACGAGCACGCTGGTAGCAACCTGCTACCAGCAAGCGAAGGTACCCATTCAACCGAAGTTCGCGGGCATCCTGATGGCCGGTTTGATTTCGGACACGCTCAATCTCACGTCTCCCACCACTACGGACGTGGATCGCGACATCATGAGAGAATTGAGCGCAGTTGCAGGCATCGATCCAGCCACGTTGGCGAATGAGATTTTTTCGGTCGGCTCACCGCTGCTCACGCTGACAGCGGATCAGGTTATCGTCGCAGACTGTAAAGAATACGAGGAACGCGGCTTCAAATTCAGTGTTGCTCAGATCGAAGAGCTTAGTTTTTCGCATTTCCCTACGAAAAAAGATGCTCTGGTCGCGGCACTGGAAGCATACCGCGCGAAGAACCAGCTATTGTTTTCAGCGCTACTCGTCACCGATATCAACACGCAAAACTCAGTCCTCATCGTGCGAGGCAGCGACGCATACACGAAACGAATCGATTATCCGGAGCTCGAGCCCCATCTGTGGCAGATGGACGGTGTCGTCTCACGCAAGAAACAGCTCCTCCCGTATCTGTCGCGAGTGCTCGGTCAAATGGGTTGATCTGTCCATGCGTGTGACGAAATTGTCATGCACTCAGGGATTGTGAAGCCTCCCGAAATCCTCCAGCCTGAGCAGTATGGAGGAAATCACCGGGCCGATTCTTGAAGCTCAAGGAATTCGGAAGAGTTTCGATGAGACCGAGATTCTAAAGGGCATTTCGCTCGCTGTCGAGAATGGCGATTTGGTATCGATCATCGGCCCATCCGGCTGCGGGAAATCCACGTTTCTCCGCTGCCTGAACTTTCTGGAGATTCCGGATGCCGGCCGGATCTCGATTGCTGGGATTTCGATTGATTTAGGAGAATTGGACTCTCCCTTTCCTCCGGACATGAAAGTGAAAGCCCACGCCCTTAGGCAACAGGTTGGCATGGTTTTTCAGGGGTTCAACCTGTTTCCGCACAAGACGATTCTAGAGAATGTGATGCTTGCTCCGATGGTGGTGGTCGGTTCATCGAAAGACGAGGCTCGCTCATTTGCGCTAAGCACCCTCGAAAAAGTTGGCCTGTCGGCACTGAAAGAGCGCTATCCCGCTACCCTTTCAGGCGGTCAACAACAGCGGGCTGCGATTGCGCGTGCCCTCGCGATTAAACCGAAAGTCATGCTCTACGACGAACCGACGTCGGCGCTCGACCCTGAATTAGTCGATGAAGTCTTGAAGGTCATGCGCGACCTTGATGCTGAGGGCATGACCCAAATCGTCGTCACGCACGAAATCCGGTTCGCCCGCGATGCTTCGGATTACATCGTCTTTATGGAAGGCGGAAACATCATCGAAATCTCGGATGAGGATGAGATTTTTGAAAACCCAAAGGACGAAAGAACCAAGCGATTTTTGAGGAGGTTCCTATGAATTCGGCGCGAGGGTTTTTATGCTTTCTGGTCGCTTTGGCGACTATCGGTAGATTTGCAGCCGCCGAGTCCGCGCCATCTGGAACGCCCACCGAGATGCCTGTTTTGCGGTGGGCAGCCGATCCAGACAGCAACGCTCCCTACACTTTCTACGGAGCAAACAACCAACTTACCGGATTCGAATACGAGATCATCGAGGCGATCGCCCGGCAGATGGGCCGCCGCCCCGAGTTTGTCCAGAACGACTGGGATGGATTGATCCCAGGGCTCGCGAGAGACCTTTACGACGTGGTGATTTGCGGTATCGAGATCACTCCCGATAAAGCGGGAGAGGTGTTGTTTAGTCGCCCTTACTACGTGACCTTCGAGCAGCTAACCATCGCGAAAGGTGCTCCGGCTGTCACCTCACTTGAAGAACTTAAGGGGAAATCCATCGGAACCCTGGGTCAAACCGCAGCAATGGCGATGCTCGAGGCCACGCCAGGTATCGAAGTCAGGACCTACGCCGAGGAGGTCAACGCTTACAACGACGTGGCAAATGGTCGCATTTCCGGGGTGCTCTTAGATTTTCCAATCGCAAAATACTACGCCGGCCCCAATCCAAACCTAGAGTTCACGGGACCACCCTTCGGGCAAGTCACCTACGGCATCGCCCTTGCGAAAAACAACGCGCCACTCCAGAAGGAAATCAACACGGCGCTCGAAGCAATCATCGCTAGCGGTGAAATGCGCGACATCCTCTCTCGATGGGGGTTGTGGACGCCCACCATGGCCAAAGCCTTCAATCAACCGGAAGCGGCGTCGGCCCCCGACACCGAATACGCCGCATTCATTGCATCTACGGCCAGTGGAGCCAGTTTGATCACTCGACTGGCTCGCTACGTCGGGTATTGGCCTCTACTCACGCAGGCGGCATTATTGACACTCGAAGTTTCAATCCTCGGCATGGCACTCGCGGTGAGCGTTGGCTTTTCGCTGGCGATCATGCGGGTCTACGGGCCATTTCCGTTGCGAATTCTAGCCACACTTTACATCGAGATCATCCGCGGTACCCCGCTGCTCATTCAATTACTGATTATTTTCTACGGACTCCCCAACATTGGAATCAAACTTTCTCCATTCGTCGCAGGAGTTCTCGGCCTCGGTTTAAACTACGCTGCGTATGAGGCAGAAAACTATCGTGCAGGATTGCTTGCCATCCCAAAGGGCCAAATGGAAGCTGCCCGCGCACTGGGAATGACGCATATCCAAGGGCTTCGCCACGTCGTGATACCGCAATCCTTCCGCTTGGTCCTTCCTCCTGTTACCAACGATTTTATATCACTCTTGAAGGATTCCTCACTGGTCTCAATGGTTACTCTAGTCGACCTCACCGGAGCATACAATCGGATTGCCACGCAGACGTTTGACTATTTTGGAACAGGCCTCTTGATTGCGGCCATCTATCTGCTCATCGGTCTTCCCTTTGTCCGCTTGGCGCGTTGGACTGAGGAGAGATTGGCAGTGGACACACGCAAACCCACCAACAAACCAGGCTTTTTCCGCCCCGCGCGAAGGCCGCCGTCAAGCTGACACAGCACGCGCCCCAGCCACAGAGTCTCCGCTAAGCTTCCCGAGAAATCTCTGAACGACATTTTAGTCAGGCTCTTGATGCCAGCGACGACTGCCCAACGTCTCAGGGGATAGTCGCAAAACGGGACTAACCCTCGCCTTGGGACTTCGCCTGCTCGTCCAAGGCCGCTTGCATTATGGCCTTAAATCGATCGCGGGTCCTTTCAGGGGTCTCCCCGAACTGCGGCGGTAGATACGCCAGCATGATCATCAATGGCGCATCTCGACGCCCATCAAAAACGGGATCCAATCGGGCCGCGTTCCAATACCTGCGAGGCTCCCGATCATCAGTGTCTTCGACTGCAAACCGACGAAACACTGCGATAAATGCTTTCATCTGGGTGCCGCCCTGCTCTACGTCCCATTCGGTGACCTCGGCTGTCGTATCATGGAACCTCATAACTCCGAGGTCGGCGCTTCCGAGAATATTCCATCCGGCGCCACGCAAACAATTCCCCGGGTTATGCATCGTTTCCGTACCCGAGACGGTCGATCGATCATCCCATCTTAAAACCGATACGGCAGAGAACGAGTAGCCGGAATTCCAGCTCACGGTTTCACCGAAGCTGCACTTCAGCATTTCCATCGCTGCTGCTGCGACCTCCTCAACTTTCACTGATGCAGACTGCTCATCGGCGATCGCCTTCAAACGGGCGACTACAGCACTTCCCTCAACAGGCACAGGGTTACGGGGCAGCTTTGCTTCGTTTAGTCCGAACCACCAAGCCGTAGCGAGTTCCGAGGCGACGAACCATCCGATAACGACCGCTGCAACCACAACAATCGGGAGCAACTTTTTGTTTCTTCGAGTATGTGACGAGTGAATATCCATAGGGGCGGTGAGTTATTGCGAAGCTGGTCGAAAAGTGTCTTTCGATTTTCGTTCAGCCGACATTTTTTCGGCACGCTCTAAGAGCATCGAAATGACAAATAGGCAAACCAGAACCGCGGCGAGGATCGTGAATCCTGCAGTGTCGTGCCATTCGTCCGTCGATTCGATTCCGTTAAACGCGCCCTGCCATGTGAGGAAGGTGGTTCGAACGACGTTAAAGACAAATGCGATTCCGACACCCACGGCAACCAAGGCCACTCTCGTGATGGCTCGTAGCCGGTAAAGTTCACCTAGAAACAGCGATGCCATGAGCGTGGATTGAAGGGATCGAATGCCACTACAAGCCTCATCGACACCAAGCACTCCATTCGGAAGTTGGATGACATTTCCCATTGCCAGAGCAGGCACTCCACAAATACTTACAAACTCAGCGGCAATCACCGCATTGAAGCGCATCATCCCCTGCACAAGAAAACTCTCAACCGAGCTTGGCCACGGAATGGACGACGCGAGGAAAAGCACTGGAAATGCGAAGTGCAACAACCATCTCCATCCGCCATACAGATAGAACGCGCAGAATGTCAGCCCCATTGCTATGCCAGCCATGATCCAAGAGACCATCCGCCAGTCCGTATTTGGTTCCCCGATCACGCGCAGCGGAAAATGCGGCAGCGCAAAAAGGAGCACTAAAATCAATGCTGGCCAGCGGTTGGCGGGCGGCACCAGTGGGGGACGCGAGGAGTATCGCTCGAAAAGTAAGTAAGCACTGAGAAACGGCACTGCCCAGCCGTAATGGTATTGAGCATTCACACTCCACTCGATGCTGAACCGAGCCAGTGACGGCCACCAGACAAGCCCAACGAACGTGAATACAATCCACACCGGCAAAGTGTCACTTGCAGGCCTGCTGGCCTGCGACTCTAACGACTGGGTGTTGTTCATTGAATATCTGGGTAAGGGGTGACGCTGCTGAGGATTAGGTTCGGCACTACTCGGAAGGGTTGGGGACTTGCGTCAGATCGTGAACCAATCTCTGGAGTTCGTCCGGCGCCGACCGGCGATCGTGAGCCTGCCGCTGGAGATCGTCCAGAATTCTTTGCGACTGCACCGGGTCATATCTCAGGTCGATTTCACGCTGTAATTCGATGGCGATCCGCTGAGCGTCATCCTGCCAACCCAGCCGTTGCTCGAAGATCTTCTTCAATTGTTCCTCAGCAGACTCTTCACCTTTCGCTATCCCGGTCCAAATTCTGCGAAACCCGAGTTCCTCGATGAATCGGATTTTACCGGCCTTCTCGGAGCGCTGCAAGAACGCCAATGCTTCCTCATTGCGTCCCCTCGCTGCCAGCACCGCTCCAATATAGATTGCCCGCTCGGGTGCCTGACGATCAGCCCATGACATCTTGTTTATCACCGCGAGTGCCTCGTCGCTTCGGTTTAATCCAAGGAGTGCAACCGCGTACGCCGTAGCGACGCTGGCGTTTGGAGGGAGCGTGGATCCGTAGGCTCTCAAAGCAGTCTTAAGCACAACCTCGGGATCTTCCTTTCGGAGCAGCGCGCTACTCAGCACCCAATCGGCGCCAACCGCAATATCATACGGGTTCACCCGCATCATGCCTGTGA
>Ga0247844_1001448_pt1 | contig 43831 bp, 14 predicted proteins | sample LaCtaG_FD_192421 | JGI IMG/M metagenome (GOLD analysis project Ga0247844, IMG submission 192421) | Freshwater microbial communities from meromictic Lake La Cruz, Castile-La Mancha, Spain - LaCruzMarch201714.5m_1 | ecosystem: Environmental > Aquatic > Freshwater > Lake | place: Spain: Castile-La... | reverse complement strand
CACATCGACACGCCCGTTACCGTGCGTGCCGCAAGGCTCGATACTGGGCTCGCGGCTCACGACTACCCAGGTGGGACTTGCACCCACTAGACTACGCGACATTGCCAAGCCGCACTGGCCCCTTATCCGCCCTTATCCGCCTTATCCGATCGAGGCCCCCGCCGCTCCGTCACGCCCCCGGACTTTGACGGGACCCTGCGGTGCCGCCGGTCGACCCGCGGGCGACGCGCCTGGGCCGCGGGTTTTCGTCCAACTTTGGAATTGGGGGGCGTTGCGGGCCCCGGGGGAGCGCACACGGGGCGGGACGCCCCCGGCGCCTCTTCTCAGTGCATCTGGGATTGGTAATAGTTCGGGAGCCCGAGCGTTTCGATCAGTCCCAACTGCTGTTCCAGCCAGTAGGCGTGGTGCTCTTGGGTGTCGCGCAGGTGCTGCTCAAGGATGGTCCTGGTCTGGAAGTCGCGCTCCTGTTCACAGACGACGATGGCGGTCTTGAGCCCGGCGGCGACGGCGTACTCGAGTTCCAGGTCGTTGGCGAGCATGGAGGGCACGTCGGTGCCGACCTTGAGGCCGTCGCGCTGCGTCATCTCTACACAGTCGCGGCTTGCCGCCCCGGAACTCCGCTTTTTCTGGTTGGCTCAGGAAACCGTGGTCTGTCCCTGATCCTGGAAAGAGCGTTTGTTTCACGCAAAGACGCAAAGACGCAAAGTTTTTCAATGCGATATCTCTGTCGTACGGTTCACCTACCGGGTGACGGGATCATCGCCAGCAAAGTTCTATTCTTCTTTGCGTTCTTGGCGTCTTTGCGTGAGCAATTGCCGATTCTAGGCTGATTGGCTTCGGTTTCTTGTGTCCGGGATGTCCGTCGCAGCCCTAACGCCGCTCCACCAGCACATAGGGCGCCCAATAGCCCGGATCACGCCGCCGCGCATCGGTCTTGTCCCCAAGCCACTCCAACTGAGTCGCCCGCAGGGCCGCCGCAGGGTCGCTGTCCGGCCCGGCCTTCAGCCAAGTCCGATAGAAATCACCCATGAACTCCGCCGCCAGTGCATCGTTCAGCGGCCACAGCGACATCAGCACCGACCCGGCTCCGGCGGTCTGGAAGGCCCGCACCAGACCATAGACCCCCTCGGACGGGTCCACCGCCCCGCGCCCGGTATCGCAGGCCGAGAGCACCACCAGCCGGGTGCCCTCCAGGTTCAGGTCCTGGGCCTCCAGGGCCCAGAGCAGTCCGTCCTGCCCGCCCGGTCCCAGGTCGCCCTTGAGCCCCAGGTTCGCCCCGGCCAGGGCCAGACCGGCCAGCGTCAGGGGCCGCGCGGCGTCCCCGGCGCGCGCGTCCAGGAAGAAGCCGTGGGTCGCCAGGTGCAGGATCAGCGGCGGGTCCGTGATGGCGCGCAGGCGCTGCTCGCTGGCCGCGGCGCCGGTCAGGACCACGGCCTTGCGGTTGGAGTAATCCCAGAATGACCCGCCGACCGTCGCCACCTCGCCCGCGGTCCGCGCGAGCGGCTCGAAGCCGCGGCGCTCGTCGCGCAGCCGGGTGTTCGGCGCAAGCCACAGGGCCGGACCGGGCGGGGCCGCGGCGTCCGGTGCCGCCGCCGGCACCGGCTTCGCCCTGGTCTCGCCGCCCCGCTTCCCGGCGGCCTTCTGATGGTCAACACCCCCGGTCCCCGGTCCGAACCGATCATAGTCCACGCCCCCCAGGGCCAGCATCCCGGCCGCCGCCTCGGCGGGTTCATCCGGCAGCAGGTCGCGCCCGGTCCCCAGTTCCCGCAACTGCTGACGCTCGATCCACCAGCGCCCGTCCGGCAGCCGCAGCCGCGCAAAGGGCACCAGGTCCAGTTCGCCGTCCGGGGCCAGGTACAGGGTGTCGAAGCCGGCCAGCTCGGCGTCCAGGCTGCCGAATAGGGTCCGATAGAGTGCCGCGGCGGCCTGGTCGGCCTCGGCCTCGACGACGGCCAGGCGTGCCCGCCGGGCCTCGGCCGAGGTCTTCAACTCCGGTTTCAGGTCCGCGGCGCAGGGCGGCGGGTGGGCCGGGTCCTGGACCGGGGGGTCGGCATCGAGTTGGCGCAGGCACAGCCCCTCCCGGGTCAGCCGGGTCAGGCTCCGCCGCGGCCCGCTGGTCGCCGCCACCGGCCCCAGGTCCAGCAGGCGCGGCCGGGTCTGGCGATCGGCGCCGCCTGACTCGGCCCCGGCCCCGTTTCCAGACCCGGCCCGGGCCAGGATCAGGGCCAGCCAGCGGGACTCTTTGTATTTCCCGGTCTTGAAGTCGAATGGCTGGTAGGCCCGCAACTCGACGAGTGCCGTCCCGCCGACGGGGCCGGGGCGCAGCCGGTCCCACACCGCCTTCCACTCCACCGAGCGCCCGGCCAACTGGCCGCGGAAGCTCTGGCTGAAGGTCGCGAGCTTGACCTCCAGGTCCTCCAATTCCCGCAGCCCAGCGGCGAACGCCTTCGGGTCCGGCTGCGGCCCGTTCGCGAGCCGGGTCAGTGCGCTGCGGGCGTCGCGGATCTGCCCGGCCAGGTCCAGCACCCGCGGGTCGCGGCTGGTGCGGGCGAGCCGGGCAATCGCGGCCTCCTCGGCCCCGGCCAGGCGCTTCCAGCGCAGCAGGATGTCGGCCGCCAGCGGGACCGCGACGCTGTCCGGGTGGGCCAGTGCCAGGGTAAAGACGGCGTCCTGGATCTGCGACTCCCGGTTTACCCGTGCCCGGCGCACCTGCTCCGAGCCGGTGCTGTCCAGTTGCAGCCTGACAAAGGTGCGTAGGCGCCTGTCGCTGGTCCGCAGTTGGGCGATGGCAGCGTCGAGCCGGTCCAGGTTGACCAGGGTTGCGGCCAGATTGAATTGGACTTCGATGGTGTCGGGGTGGGTCTCGCCGAGCACCCGCTCGCTGGCCTCGAGTGCGCGGCGGAAGAGTGGCTCAGCCTCGCCGTAACGACCCTGGGCCTGGTACACGAAGGCCAGGTTGTTGACGCTGCCGAGGGTCTGGGGATGCTCGGCCCCCAGCACCCGTTCGCTGGCCTCCAGTGCGCCGCGGTAGAGTGGCTCGGCATCGCCGTAGCGACCCTGGGCCTGGTATAGCAAGGCCAGGTTGTTGACCCCGCCGAGGGTCTGGGGATGCTCGGCCCCCAGCATCCGCTGGCTGGCCTCCAGTGCGCGGCGGAAGAGCGGCTCAGCCTCGCCGTAGCGACCCTGGGCCTGGTACAGCAAGGCCAGGTTGTTGACACTAGCGAGGGTCTGAGGATGCTCGGCCCCCAGCACCCGTTCGCTGGTCTCCAGTGCGCGGCGCAAGAGTGGCTCGGCTTCGCCGTAGCGGCCTTGGGTGCGGTACAGGTTGGTCAGGTTATGGACGCTGACGAGCGTATCGGGATGCTCGGCCCCCAGTACCCGCTTGCGGGCCTCCAGTGCGCGGCGGAAGAGTGGCTCGGCCTCGCCGTAGCGGCCCTGGGACTCGTACAGGGTGGCCAGGCTGTTGACGCTGCTGTGGGTGTCTGGATGCTCGGCCCCCAGCACCCGCTCGCTGGCCTTCAGGGCGCGGAGCAAGAGTGGCTCGGCCTCGCCGTAGCGGCCCTGGGCCCGGTACAGGGAGGCCAAGTTATCGACGCTAACGAGTGTATCGGGATGCTCGGCCCCCAGCACCCGCTCGCGGGCCGCCAGTGCGCGGCGGGAGAGCGGCTCGGCCTCGCCGTAGCGGCCATTGGACTTGTACAGCAAGGCCAGGTTGTTGACGGTGACGAGGGTATCGGGATGCTCGGCCCCTAGCACCCGCTCGGCGTACCGATAGGCGATGCCGGCGACCTGCTGGGCCTCGGCATAGCGGCCGTCTCCGAACAGTCCGGCGGTAATGCGATTCAAGCCATCGACCGTGGCCCGCGCATCCGGCTCGGCCCCGCCCTGCTTCCGCAGGGTTGCGGTCACCTCATCGATCAGGGCTTGCTCGGTCTGCGCCAGCGTGTCGGCGGCCTCGGCCCGGGGGTGCGCGGCGGGCAGGGTCAGGCCCAGCGACAGGGCCAGGCACAGCGTCAAGGGGCGGGTCGGCAGGGGCATGTTGAACTCCATGACATCGCAAAGGGCTCGCTCGGGCCGCGGAGCATCGTGCTACTGCTGACCCGGTACGACCGTCAGACCTCCGAACTGTCGAAAATGTGCGTCGAACGCAAAGGCCGTGTCGATGCCGCGCCGGATCATCACGGTCCTGCTCACGCAGTCGGTGAAGCTCCAGTGCTTGTCGGAAAAACGCCGGTAGGTCTCCCAGGCGTCGAAAACCTCGTCGCGGGAGACCCAGTGGAGCAGCGCGAGGTCTTGTCGTAACAGCGACTCCCCGAGCCGCAGGGCGCGGGTGTACTCGTTGCGCATGCGCAACAGCGTCAGCAGTTCGTCCAGCACGTAATCCGTGGTGAGCAGAGGCGCGCTGTTAGTTGCCAGCCAAGCCGCGGCCGCCTCGTGGTCCGCATCGTTCGGGACGAATGCGGCGAACCACGCACCCGTATCCACGAAGATCATCGCCGCTGCCCGTAGATTACGTCGTCATGATCGCGGTTGGACAGCCCATCCTGCGGGTTGGCCGTCGGTACCCCGCTAAGCTCCTCGAGCAGACGCGCCAGGTTGGCCTTGCGCTCTGCGGCCGGGGGCGGTTGCTCGTCTTGTTGGAGTGACCTGACCAGGACCTCGATCAGGTGGAGCCGGTCCGGGCGGTTCAGGTGCTCGATGGCCCGCTCGATCTCGATGGTTTGCCGTTTCATGATCGTCATGTCTCGGACGCTCGGTTGTGGAATGGGCGCGCGTGGCACCGCCTGGCCCGCGTCTCCGCGTAGTCCTGTTCAATCCTCTCACGGAGACGCGGAGGCACGGAGAAGAAGCAACCAAACAGAGTCTTAGATCTGAGACCAAGGCCGGGAGCCGGTCAGGTCGGCAACCGGCAGCGGTGCGATTAAGACACGGCAAGCTATCGTTGGCGTAGCATCCTGTCTGTTAAGCTTTTTCTTCTTTGTGCTTCCGTGTCTCCGTGAGAGAACTTCTTTCATTGGGATGGGGTATAAGACATGCTGCTTTATCGTCATGCCCCCGTGTCTCTGTGAGAGCATTACTGTCCCGGCAGTCTACCCCGGCCCACACCCCGCCGGCACCGGCACCAACTCCATCGCCCGCACCTCGCTGACCGGCACCAGGAGTCCCGGCCGGCGGGGCTTGAGCGGCGCCTCGGCGGGCGGCCAGGGCCGGATCAGGGCCAGCAGTCCGCCGCTCTGGATCAGGAGCCGGTAACGGCCCTGCGCCAGTGCCTCGGCGGTGCCGGGCAGCACTGCCGTCAGGCCCGCCGGATCGGTCAGCACGACCCGCACATAGGGCCGGTCACAGAAGCCGTTGGCCTGGTCCCGGCTGAAGGCCTGGTCCGCGGCTAGCCGGCCGAGTGCATAGGCACCCCAAAACAGCAGCAGCACGGCGGCAAGCAGCAGGACCGGCCGGAGTGCGGGCACCGCCTGGCGCGCGAACCGCCGGGCCATGGACCAGGGCCGGGACCGGCCGCCGCCGTCCGCGTCGGCCCCGACATAGATCGCCGCGCCGCCGCGCGGACGGTGCCCCAGCCAGTGCAGCGCGACGGCGACCAGCGCCGCCGCCGGTACCAGCCACCAAGTAAAGGCGGCCAGGGTCCAATAGCCGTAGATGCCGAAATTGGCGGGCGGGATGCCGAGCCCGACCAGCCCCAGGTCGAAGTGGGCAAACCAGCGCTCGGCGTAGCCCCAGCCGGCGACGAACAGCAGGGCGGTGCCGAGTGTGATCAGCAGGGCCGCGTCCAGGGCGATGGCGGCGGGCCGGGGTGCGGTCGTCGCTTCAGTCATCGCGGGCCTCCGGGCTGGTTCCGGTCCCGTTCCCGATCAGCGCCTCGGCGCCGTGGCGGATACCGGGGCCGGTCCCGCGCTCGACGACCCGGCAGGGGTCGCAGGCCGGGGACTCGCCGTCCGGGACGCGCCGCATCGCCGCGCCGCCGTCGACCGGGACCCGCTCCTGACCGGGCTCCAGCCGGCAGTCGATGCGCGCGGCGGCGACACCGGTCCGGACCTCCACGCAGTCACGATAGGGCGTGCGCTCCTGGTCTTCGAGACAGAAGCAGGGGGCGGCCGGGAGCGGCGCGGCCAGAGTGAGGCCGAGCCCGGTGGCCAGCAGGGCGGCGGGGAGGGGTACGGAACGCATCGGACGGGTCCTGTAGCGGGCATCCGGGCGAGCGGCCAGACGCGGAACCGGCCATCGGCGATCCCGAAGCGAGCCTGGCGACGCCCCAACAACGTCAGTGGATTATCCGGCAGACCGCCGGATGACCGCAATCCGCGTGGCCGCATGAACGGGCGCCGTTCCTGCCCCTCCACGCAACCTACTTTGACGGGTTCCTGGGGCCGACCCGACAGCGGGCCGGGCCGCCGGCGCTCGACCCGGCACGGCCACGGGTCGCCGCCGACCAACCCAGGAGCCCCGCGCCGAGCAACCAGGCCACTGACGGCAGGGGTACGGCCGCACCATTGGCGACCACGTAATCCATGTAGAAGCCGGTATCCGGTTGGGATTCGAGCAGGGTGAAGCTCAGCCTGAGATCGAGTACGCCGTCGGCGGAGACGCGATCGGACCAGGAGCCGAGGTCGAGCACGCGATCGTTGAAGAACCAGAGGGCCACGGCCAGGTCGGCAAAGGTCCGTTGGAACAGCGTCGCGTCCTCCGCGACGATGGCGAAGTCGAAAGCCCCGAGCACGGTCCCGAAACCCACGGGGTCGAGCAGCCCGATCAAGAGGTGCTGGCGCGGATCGGCGATCTGGGTCGTGTCGAAGCTCAGGGTGCTTTCCCCTTGGTAGGTCTGCGCCAAGCCGCTCGGGGTCCCGGTGGCGTAGGCCCCGCCGAGGACCCCGTAGGCGAGGATGTCCGTCGCGGCAGGCAGGGCGAGCGTGACGGTGGGGTTGGCGATCAGGCGCCCGGAGACCGCGGTGGGCGCGCCGGTCGCGTAGGCGACCGCTTGGCTTCCGGACGCAGCGTCCGGACTCGGCAGGGGCCCGCCCACGGCGCTGCTGGCCATGGCCTTGACCTGCCCGTCCACCGGGGCCGAGGCGGTGCTGGCGATGCTGAGCGCCAGGCCGCTGTCCTGTGCCGAGCTGGCCGATGCGCCGGCGGTTCCGCCGCTCCCGCTGCCCTGCGCCGTGGCGACGGCCGAGCCGGCATTGCCGCCATGCCCGGTTCCCCCTTGGGCAGTTGCACTCACCGAGACGGTGCCAGGCGCGGCACCGGTCGCGGCGCCGGTCGCGGCGGCAACCGCGTCCCCGCCCCGCGCGCCGAGGCCGCCGTTGTTGCCGGAGCCGCCGGCCCCGCCCGCCGCCGCGGCCGAGACGGCGACTGGCCCGTCGCCGGCTCCCTGCGCCTGCGCTTGGGCCCCGCCGCCGACGCCGCCGCTGCCCGTGGTCCCGTCGGGGGCGAGTGCGCTGCCCCCGTCGCCCCCGGTGGCGCCGGCATCGGCCGCGACCGGCTGGGTCCCCGCGCCGCCGGCGATTGCAGTCGAGTCCGCGGACCCGCCGGCGCCGCCGCTACCGGTGCCGCCGACGGCATCGCCGCCCCGCCCGCCGATGGCCCTATCGTTCGCCAGGACCTGGCTGTCCCCCGTGGCCCTAGCATCGGCGCTGCTGCGGGCGGTCCCGCCCGCCCCGCCGAGGCTGGTGACCCCGGTTCCGAAATAGACCTGGCCGCCGTTGCCGCCCGTCGCGTACCCGTAGGCGGTGGCGGTCTGGGCGTCGCCGGTGGTGTCCGCGGCGGCCGTGTCGACCGCGGCCCCGCCGACACCGCCGCTCGCCCCGCCGAAGCCGGAGCCGCCATCGCCGCCCAAGGCGCCGTCCGACCACAGGCCGGTGCCGGCCTGGGCGCTGCCCGCGTCGTTGGTCGCGCCGGCACTCGCCGTGGCCGCCCCGCCGGCAGACGCGGTGCCGCTCGCCGAGGTGCGGTCCCCGCCCAGGCCGCCCCGCGCGGCCGAGATCAGGGTCAGGGATTGGGCGCTGGTGCTGCGCCCCAGGCTGCTTGCCGCGGTGCCGGCGGTCCCGCTGACCCCGTCTGCAACGCCCCCGCCGGCCCCGCCGAAGGCGAATTGACTGAGCAAGAGCGCGCCGCCGGTCGCGCCGGTCACCGCGTCGGACAGGGTGACCGAGGCACCGCTGCCCGCCGCGCCAAGCCCGCTGGCCGCGCCGCCGGCCCCGCCCTGAGCGCTCCCGTATACCCCGACTGAGCCCCCGCCGGTGGATGATCCGCCGATCAGCCCCGGGTCGAGCCTGGCCTCGCCCCCGTTACCCCCGGCGGCGGCGTATCCGGCCCCGCCGGCGCCGCCGGTGACGCTCAGGTCGACCCAGACGGACCCGGTGGCGGTGGTGGCGGTCGCCGATCCGACCCCGGTTTGGAGACGCGCGGCACCGCCCGTGCCCCCGGAGTCGCCGTTCCCACCCTGACCGCCGAGCGCGCCGGCCGCCACGGAGGCGTTGCCGGTGTCGCTCGCGGTCGCGGCGACCGTGCCCAGGCTGGCGGCGCCGGCCGTGCCGCCGCGCGCCCCGCTGCCGCTGGCCAATCCGCCGTCGCCGCCGGTCGCGTGGGCCGCGACGGCGACGTTTCCCCCGCCGGAGCCGGTGGTGCCCGCCGTCGCGGCACCGCCGCTGCCGCCGTCCCCGTCGGTCGCGCCGAGCCCGCCGGGTCCGCCGGCCCCGCCGGTCGCTTGGGCCTGTGCGTCGGCCGTCCCCGCGCCGGCAGCCACGGAACCCGATGCCGCGGCGTTACCCCCGGCCCCGCCGCCCCCGCCGACACCCGGGGTCCCGCTCCCGGCCGGGGCTCCCCCGTCGCCCCCGGTGCCGCCCATGCCCCCGGTCGCTTGCGCCGCGGCGGTCCTGTTCCCCGCGCCGAGGCTCGTGGCCGCCGCGGCGGCGGCGTCCGCGCCGACACCGCCGGCACCGCCGGCCCCGGCGTCGGCGTCGCCGCCGAGTCCGTCCCCGCCGGCGCCGCCCGCACCGCCCTCGCCGGCGAGTGCGGTGGCGTCGTTGGTCGGATCGGCGCTGACGGCGCTCGCGGAGGCAACGCCGCCCGAGCCACCCGGCCCGCCGGCGCTGCCCGGATCGCCGGCGGTCCCTGGCGTACCGGGCGTGCCGGGGTCCCCGACCTGGTCATCGGTGACAGCGAAGAGCGGGGGCGTACTCGCCAGGCCCAGGGCCAGGACGGCGGCCAGGAAGGGGGAAAAGCGCTGTGTCGACATGATCGGTGACCTCAAGCGGTGCGTGCGCGGGCCGCGGGTACCCGCCAGGGCGGTCCCGCGGTCAAGGGTCCTCCCAGGCGGGGGCGCCGCCCGGCGGCGGGTCAATAGCCGTCAACGGCGTAGTGGCACCCGTCGGTCCCGCACGGATTGATCTCCGTGCTGGTGTCGATCTGGGCATAAGGGTCCCCGACCGGCGTGCCGGTCGCTGGGTCGGTGCACCAATACTTAGGCGTCAGGAAGCCGCTGCCGTCCAAACCCGTCCCCGGGGGCGCCTGGTAATTCGCACTGTAGCCGAACTGATCGGCGACGCCCTTTTGCTCGAGGATGCGATCCTTCGAGACCGTGATCACCATCCGATCGAAGGACCAGGTGAGGCGCGCGGCGTCCGCGGCACCCGCCGGCCGCTGGTTTCCCCGATAGACCTTGCAATGGGCCTTGACGCTGGCGAGCGCGCTCTCGACCGTGTCGTCGGCCACTGGGAAATGGGTGGCGACGGTCAGGCGCGGGCGCGGCGAGATCTGGCTCAGCAGATAACCGAAGGCCCCCTGGGGGGTATGGGAGCTGTTCTGCACCGTCACCATCGACTTGACCCCTGGGCTGTTTTCATCCGGGAGACTGGGCAGGTTGTTCGACTTCATGGCCCAAATCTGTGGCGCCGGGACCATCTCGTGGATGAAGACATCGACGCCCCGCCCGGGGGCATTGGGGTCGTCCGGCGGCCGATTGATGGCCTGATTGAGGCAGTTCTGCTCGGGCTTGGTGTCCCCGCTGAAGATCATGGTGAGCCCGCCCCATTCCAGCTTGTAGCCGATGGACCCCTTGCGGGTATGGATCACCGGGAAGAAGCTGATCGTCACCCCGGTGTCGGGGTTATGGTAGGCCACCTGGTCGCCGCTCTGCCCTTGGTCCCAGTCCAGTTCCATGGGAATGATGGAGTAACCATCGTTGGTCGGCTCCCCGCCCACTGGCTGCACGGGCTGGGGCAGGGTCCAGTTCGTCGGCGCCTGGTATGCTTCGTATGCCGTCGTCTCGAAGCTCATACTCTCCGAATGCCAGCGGCAGAGCTCGCGCAGGTGCCCGCAGAAGTCATTGGTGCCGTCCTCGTAATACTGGGTGCTGCTCTTAGCCGGATAATCGGGGTTGGGCACCCCCGAGCGGCCCGGCCCCCACACCCAGAGCGGCGACTTGCGGTCGGCGGGGGGGCCGAAGCAATAGATGTGAACCAGGTCGCTCATGTGGTCGGCGTGCAGATGGGTCAGAAAAATCTTGTCCATCCGCCCGGGCCCGATGTTCATGGCCCCGTAGTTGGCGGCGACCCCGGACCCGCAGTCGAAGACGAACTGGTCCAAGGGCTGGCCCCGGGTGCTGTCCCAGCCCACCTCCACGAAGATGCTCATCATGCGCTGGCCGAGGGTCCGGGGCGGGAGCGAGGAGCCCAGGAAGGTGATGCGCATCTCGGTCGCGCCGAGCGGAACGATGCCCGACCCCTGGCCCGTATTGACCGCGGTGGCGGCGCGAAAGGGGTAGAAGGGCGGGAGGCTGTCGAAATACGAGTAACGCTGTGCCTTGGCCTTGTCGGCGAAGCTGGCGCGCGGACCCGGGGGGCAGCAATCCGTGGGGTCCGCACGGCACTGGCCATCCGCTTGCACCGAGTCCGGGACGAGCTCGCCCAGGGTGCCCAGGGCGAGCCCCCCCAGTGCGAGGCCGGAGACCTTGAGCGCCTCGCGCCTGGTGAACCCCCCGGGCTCTTCGGTCGTCTTGGTGTCGGAATCGCTATCGTTCATGGTCGTGCCCCCTGGGCTGCGCGTCGGGTCGGGCCGGCCAAGGCCCTGTCGTTTGGTCAGGTACCCCAGGAACCGCCGCGTGGCGGCCCTGGCGTCTCCGGCCCTGGCGACCCTAGCGTAGCGAAAGTTTCGCCGGCGTCTATGACCCCAAAGGGCCAAAAGGCCCGGGCGGGCGGACCCCGGGGCCGACGCGCCGTGACGGCTCGCGGGCCTTGGTCATCATTCCGGCCACCGGGCATCGTAGGGTGGATAAGCGCGGCGCAGTCCACCCGCGGCGGCGCGGGATTCGGTGGACTGCGCTAGCGCTTGTCCACCCTAGGGCCGGAACCATGATCAAGGCCGGCGCGAGCGCGACGGCCGAAACGGGGTCTCAGGGCGTCTCCCCCATCGCTTCCAACTGGGCATTCAGGCTCGCCAATTCCTCCCGGGCGCGCACCGACTCGGTCACGTCATATTGAATGCCGAGGTAGTAGAGCAGGCGCCCCTGGCGGTCAAAGAGCGGACGGATGGTGAAGCGGTTGTAGAACATGCTCCCATCCTTGCGGTAATTGCGCAGGGTGACGGTCACCGACTGGTGGTCGCGCACCCCGACTCGGATGCGCTCGAGCTCCGGCTGATTCACGTCGTCGCCATGCAGGAAGCGGCAGTTCTTCCCCAGCATCTCCTGCCGGTCATAGCCGGTGATCAACTCGAAGGCCGCATTGGCGTAGACCAGCGGGTTGTCCGGCTGGTTGGGGTCCGACAGGGTGATACCGTTGACACAGGTATCGAGGATCTGGGAGATGACATAGGGAATCTCGCCGACCTCGTTCTCGAACAGGAAGTCCATGACTGTCTCCGAATAAGTTTGATGACACCGCAGGGATCGCGCCGCACCGGCACCCGCGCCGGCCCCGTGGCCGCCGACGCCGGTCGCGCTGAGGTGGGCGGCGCTGAGACTAGCACCGCCGGGGCAGGCCGGAAAGCCCGCGGCCGACCGCGGTCCGCGCCGCCGCGCGCCGGGAACCCGGCTTGTTCTCGGCCCCGGCCGCACCGAGATCCCCGGCACCCCGGCGGGCCCGCCTTGCCCTCTGCGCCCGGGAGGCCGCGCGCAGCCGGCCACCGACGCCCCCCTCCTCCTTAAACCTAAGAAAGAGCAGTTCTCTCACAGAGACACAAAGATCACAAAGATCTTCAAAGCGACATGTCGGTCGAGGAGGCACCCGGGCGGTGATCGGCCCAACGCCTTCAATGATCTATTTTTCTTTGTGTTCTTTGTGTCTTTGTGAGAGCAATTGCCGGATTTAGGTTAAATTACCCACAGAGCCAAACCACCATGTCTGAACACAAGATCATCGCGATCCTGGGTGCCACCGGCGCCCAAGGCGGCGGCCTGGTCCGGGCCATCCTGGACGATCCGCACGGCGGTTTCACGCCCCGCGCCATCACCCGCGACCCGGACTCCCCACGGGCCAAGGCCCTCGCTGCCATGGGGGCGGAGGTGGTCGGCGCCGACCTGGACGACTCCGCGAGCATGGAACTGGCGCTCGCGGGCGCCCACGGCGCCTATTTCGTCACCTTTTTCTGGGAGCACTTCTCCCCGGAGCGGGAAAAGGCCCAGGTACGCGCCCTGGCCCAGGCCGCCAAGGGCGCCGGACTCAACCACGTCATCTGGTCCACCCTGGAAGACACCCGCCGCTGGGTTCCGCTTGACGATGACCGGATGCCGACCTTGATGGGCGAATACAAGGTCCCCCACTTCGATGCCAAGGGCGAATCCAACGCCTGTTTCACGGAGCTTGGCGTCCCGACCACCTTCCTCCTCACCTCCTTCTATTGGGACAACCTGATCCACTTCGGCATGGGCCCCAAGCCGGGCCCCGACGGCCGCCTCGCCTTCACCCTACCCATGGGCGACAAAAAACTCCCCGGCATCGCCGCCGAGGACATCGGCCGCTGCGCCTACGGCATCTTCCAGGGCAGCGCCCAGCACATCGGTAAGACGCTCGGCATCTGCGGCGAGCAGCTCACCGGCGCACAGATGGCCGCGGAATTGGGTCAGGCCTTGGGTCAGGAGGTAGTCTATAACGCCGTCACCCCGGCCCAGTACCGCGGCTTCGGCTTCCCGGGCGCCGAGGACCTGGGCAACATGTTCCAGTTCAAGGCCGATTTCGAGACCGACTTCTGCGCCGCACGCGACCCGGTCCTGTCCCGCACCCTGAACCCGCGGCTACAGGACTTTCGCACCTGGCTTGCGCGCAACAAGGATCGGATTCCAGCCGCCTAGGCTGACGGCTGGACTATGAAAGTCGCGCAGCGACGCTGTGGGAGCGGCTTCAGCCGCGACGAGGCCTCGCAGGTTACCCGAGCGTCGCGGGTCACCGCCTCTGCGTCTCTGCGCCTCCGCGTGAGACCTCTTAAAGAATCTCACGCGGAGACGCAGAGACGCAGAGAAGAATCGCGTAAGTCGGGTTACCGTGAAAGCCGCGCCCACGGGTGGCCGACGCTGATCGCAACCGAGCAGGGGTGCGAATCCCCCCTTGCTATTCCTCGATGATGTCCAGCACGAAGGGGTTCTCCGGGCCAACCGGCTCAACCGCCACACCATAGGCATCGCGAAACGCCCGACCTGAAACCCGCCGCGGCGACCATTTCACCTCGAAGGCACGCAGGCCGCTGGCCTGTTTCACCACAAGGTCGACCTCCGACTGCGCCCGCGTGCGCCAGAAGAACAGTTCCCCCGGCGAGCCGAGCAGGGCATTGCGCTTGGCGACCTCGGCGATGAACCAACTCTCCCACAGGGCGCCGATATCGGGCCGAAATTCGTCGGTCGAAAAGGCATTGAGCAGGGCGTTGCGGATACCGGTATCCCAGAAGAACACCTTCCGGCTCTTGGCGATCTCTTTACGGGGATTGGTGCTGAAGGACGGCAGCCGGAAGATGACAAAGGTCTGCTCCAACAGTTCCAGATAGCGGTCCACGGTCGGGCCTTGAACATCGCTTCGGCCGGCGGCCACCTTCTGGAGTCCAAGGCTTCAGCCTTGGTCTTGTACATCCAAGGCTGAAGCCTTGGACTCCGAGCCGGGGTGGCCGTAACGATGATCAAGGCCCACGGTCGCCCTTGCCATCTGCAGTTGGGTCGCCAACTCGCTCACTGAGACCTCAGAGCCGACCCGGTGCGCCAACAACAACAGCAGCCGCTTGATCAGGTCCGGCGTCTTGACCAGGCCGGTCTGCAGCACGTCCTTCCACAGATAATCGGAACTCAGGTCGCGCAGCAGTTGCGCCGGGCGGTCGCTCGTCACCACCTCCGGATAGCTGCCGAAGGCCAAGCGCTGCATCAGAAAGGCCCGCAACTGCGGGGCGAAATGCGCACACAGATGGTCCGGTGCGGCATCGGCACCGGCCCACACCTGGGTCGCCAGGGTCTCCGAGAACAACAGCGGCGGCAACACCAGCTTGCGGTTGCGCCCGGTCAGGCTCTCCGCCGCCTGATCGAACAGGTTGAGCGAGGAGGAGCCGAGCAGGAGCAGCTTCGCCGGCAGGCGCGCATCGTGCCAGCCCTTGATGATCCGCGCCGCCTCCGGCAGGCGTTGCGCCTCGTCGATCGCCAGGACCGCCGGGTTGCCCAGCGAGCGCAGGCCGTCGGCGGGCGCCAAGGCGGCGGCAGCGCGGAACCGCGCCTTGTCCACCTCGATATCGAGGTTGAGAAAGACCGCGCCCTGACCCGGCCCCCCACCTGCCCCCTGGCCAGACTGCAGGACGTGCTCCAAAGGTCGTCTTGCCGACCTGGCGCGCACCCAGGATGATCCCGACCTTGTCGCCGGCCAGGATGGCCCGAAGCGCGTTCTCTGCGTGCCTTCTGATATACATACATTGCAGAATGCACGATGATTCTGCATATGGCAAGGCGCGGGACCCGCGCCACCGAGCGGAACTGGGTGTCCATCCCAGTGACGGTCGTGCAAATATTCAACCCCATTCCACGGAGTGTCCCATGGCCAAGTGTTGCGAAGTCCTGCGTGGGCTGCACTGGCCCACCGGCGTGACCTGTCCACACTGCCAGTCGTCGCGGGTCAGCAAACAAGGGCGAGACACCCCGCAGCCAGCGCACCGCAAGTATCGTTGCGGGGGCTGTGGACGCCACTTCGACGACTTGACCGGGACGATCTTCGCTGCTCGCCATCAGACGCTGGTGGCCTAAAATTGGCTGTCGGTACCTGATGGGCTTGAATCTCTCGAGAAACGATCTGAAGACTGCATTTCACTTCGTACACCTAGAGGATAGATTCCAGCGGCGGGAAGCGGGATTCCTCAGTCGCCGCCGGTCCGCGAGCAGGACTCGCGCTGCGGTGCGCTACGGTCGGCTCGCCGCCCGGAAGAGCCCACTGTGCCCATCAACGGCCGAGAGGGCAGTGGCTCTTCCACGGGGGTCTCGACGATGGGGTTATCGAGGTCCGCCTGAAGAAGCAGCCAAAGTCGAGTTGAATTCCGTTGCCAGATTACGGATTATACCACTCCAACGAGACCCGCTGCTTTCTTGGCTGGCGCGTGCTGGTGTTGATGCACAGCTTTCTGGAGTATCGCCATGACCGACATCCTTGGAACCGACTCCGCCGACCTGCTGGCGGGAACTGCTGACGCCGACACCATCGAGGGGAAGGCCGGGAACGACCTTCTGCTAGGTGGTGCCGGGGACGACAGCTATGTCTTCGCGCCGGGGTTCGGCTCAGATGTGATCCTGGATGAGGATGGCGGTGTGGTGGTCTTCGGTGCCGGCATCGCGCCCGCCGACGTCAGCTTTGAGCGCCCCGCTGCCTCCAGGGCTCTGGTCGTGCGAGTCGGCACGGATACGCTACGGATCGAGGGCCAATACGACGGTTTGTCGCCCCTTGGCGTGCCAGTTCCCGCGATCCGCGAGCTGAGGTTCGTGTCAGGCGAGGTGATCGATCTGACTGATCCCGATCTGTCCGTCACCTTCCTGGGGCTGCCCGCAGTCGCGGGGACAGCGGGTGAGGACTGGCTGCTCGGTTACGCGGGGGACGACACCATTCAGGGCGGGGCGGGTGATGACAAGATCCTCGATCCTGCTGGGGACGATCAGCTGACCGGCGGTCCTGGTGAGGACATCCTCGACGGCGTGACGGGGCTCGATCAGGCCGTCTTCGCGGGTCTCCGATCATCCTATGACATCGTCACCAACCCGGATGGAACCATCCGCGTGATCGATCTCGAGCCCCTGATCGACGGGGATGATGGGAGCGATACCCTGCTGAATATCGAGGAACTCCAGTTCAAAGATCAGACCGTCACTGTCGATGGCGGCCAGGATCCCGAGGGTTCGGGCAATCCGCCGGGCGATGACATCATGTACGCCGTTCTCGCCATGGATTCCTATAACCGAGGCTATGATCAGAAGATTGCCAACCTTGGCGAGCTTGGCTCAAGAATCGGGGAATGGAGGCACGTTACCGACTCGGTCCATGCATTTTTGGAACTGAATTCCTTGGCATACCAGGGGGGGTTTTACGCCGCCACCTATACGAATGGAGCGGAGAAAGTCATCTCTTATCGAGGGACAGACTCTCCCATCGACGCGCCACTTGGTTATCCAACCGCTTTAGGCCTTCCCTCAGTTCATGCATTTCTCGCCCAGTATTACTGGACGCGACAACAGAGTGACGCCACAGTCGTCGGTCACTCGCTTGGCGGCGGTTTAGCCGGCTTCGTTTCTGTACTGAATGATACGCCAGGTCTCGGTTTCGATTTCATGCCTTTCTTGTCTGCAGCGGTATATCCAGCGGTCCTTTCTGGAGCACTTCATGTCGACGCATTCAGGGGAGAGGTGGTTACAGGCGAGTTCCTCTCATTTGTTCGTCCATTACAGGTGCCTTTGCCACCCATTCACCAATTCGATTCGAATGCTGGGCTGTCTAATCCACTCAATTTGCACAGCATGGCATACCTGACTCTTCTCAAGTATGCCGAACAAAACAATCTGAATTCGTGGTATTCGATTGGAACTGAATTCTACAATGCCTACTTCGATGAAACAATTGCCTTGGCGGCCGGCGCTGAACACAGCAAACATAAAGGCAGTGGCACCTCTCTCGAATTGATGGAAGGGGCCATCGCCTATTCGGTGATTGATGGTTCCGACGGTCTCGTCTTCGGTAATACCGGAGCCCGCGCCCTCTTCGATGACCTCGACGCGTTTAGCATCCTCACCGATTCAGGCCGTTTGCCTAGTGTATTGAAAGGACAGACGCAAGGGGTCGTCGACGCCATCGTCCAGTTCGCCGGACAGATGGCGCTTCAGAAGGTGGATTATCTGAGTAAAGAGAGTCGCCTACTCGTACCCGAGGTAGGCATCCTCCTGTTTTTTAGCGAGGACGGCACGCCTGCGAATCCGGGTGATGCTACGCTCATGAAGATCGATCTCTCCGATGCACTCTGGAAGCTCAAGGGCGAAGACGGCAACGCTCCGCCAGATGAAATCAGTGTCAAAGGACTGAACGATTTGCTCAACGGTTTCTTTAATACAGCGGGACGAGATGAGTCGGCTCGTTCCGAACTGGGTTTTGCTCTGCTGCGTCTCTATGGCGCGGCCTTTAACCGGAAGGTTGTCGACAATTGGACGTTCGCACTCGCCGATGGGCCGCTCGATATCAGATTGACCGCACGCTCCGGGGACCCCGCTAGCTACGATGCCGAACACGCGGCCCTGTTCGCCGCTACGGACGGCGACGACCGCATCATCGGTGATTGGGGGAACGATCTGGTCTTGGGCGGATTAGGCGATGACATCCTCTATGGGGGGCTCGGTGCCGACATCCTGATCGGAGGGCGTGGCAGTGACGTCATGGTCGACACCATCACCGATAAGGTCAAGGATCTCGCGGGTCCCCGAATCCATGAGGATATCTACATTGGCAGCGGACAGGACGCCGGGACTGGGCGACTCGGGCTGTTCGGCTTCCTTGATTGGCTTCGTGGTTTCTCCGAGACTGACAGCGTCAGATACTCGGTCCGGTCGGATCCGGACGCTCCCGCGACGCTTGGAGCCTTGGGACTGACGGTGAACTGGCTCACGCCCTATACATTAGGCGACGCCGATGGCGTCATGGTCAGTATCACCCCCAATAAGTCTGACCCGGAAAAACCTGATATGGAAATCCCAGATCCGGATCTGATGTCAACTGACGTACTTGTCGGAATAGAGCGTCTGTATCTCTCGGAACGGGCCGACAAGATTTTTATCACCAAAGAGATGTTGACCGCACCCATCTGGATCGACATGGCCGACCCGGATGGAGAGCACTTCGGCAAGACCGATTTTGATGTCCTGAGCTATGCCGGGCTCGAAGGAAGCATCATGCTAGTGAATGGGGCGACCAAGGAGTGGGAGGGAATGTCGGCTTTGGATGTTCTCTCAGCACTCATGCCAAGCAGCATGCCAACGAATGCAATCGGCTTAGCCGTCTATTTGATCGAATCGGTCGTAAATCTGATGGTCAAGGCTCTGGAAACGGTCAGCGCCTACAATTCAGACCATGTATTACGCGTCACCGGGGCCGAAGACATCACGCTGACGGATCAGGGCGATGTGGTTGTGCACACGAGTATTGGCAAAGCGGCGTCATTGCTGACGGGATGGCCGAGCGGTGACGACTATCAGACGTTCGGAGATCTGCATCTCGCCGGGGGCGACGATTTCGCATATATCACCAACCCTGAATACATCTTTGCAGGCGAGCAAGTCGGCCATGAAGATGATGAGTCATCGCCCATCCGGACCTCCGCACCGGCCTCGGAGAATCTAAGGCTCACAGTATACGGGGACCAAGGCGACGACTGGCTGATCGTCCGCGGCGGAACGGGCGCCATCGTTGTGGGCGGCGCGGGCCGGGACTTCCTGTTCAATTCCTCCTATAAGGGCCAGATCTACGGCGACTCGCTCGACGGCACCGGGGCCGACGCCTCGGACATCTTCTGGTTCTCCCCCGGCACTTTCATCATGGACGCCGACGAGAAGGACATGCTGCAGATGTACGGGGTGCCGCTGACCGGAGGCAGCAATTCGCTATTCGGGTTTGAAGCCTATTCGCTCTCCATCGCCTGGGATACCATGCTCCCCTTTGTCTGGTACGGGATGACCAAGGAAAATCAGCTCATAGTGCATTCGGTCATCCACGATCTCATCGCCTCGGCCGCGGGCAAGGAAGGGGTCCTGGCGTCCTCGATGATCGTCCAGAACTATGACTTCGGCGGCATCGAGAACAGCTATCTGGGTCTGCCGGGGCGCGGCGACCTGAACATGGCCTTCCGGATCGTCGGCGGCGATGGCCAGGAGATCAGCCTGCTGCGCTCGGTCTTCGGCCAACTCGCCTTTGACCTCGACCAGTTGCTCGCCTTCGCCAAGATGTTGTTCTGGGTCCAGCCGGACGATCCGCTGGTGCTCGATCTCGACGGCGACGGACTGGAGACCAGTTCGCTCAGCCAGAGCAGTGTGCATTTCGACCTCAATGGGGACCTGTTCGCGCAGAGTACCGGGTGGGTCGCGGGTGACGACGGCTTTCTGGTTCGTGACCTCGACGGTAACGGCAAGATCCTGGATGTATCCGAGCTCTTCGGCGCGCCGGGCGGCTCCGGATTCGCCGAACTGGCCCTGCTCGACGACAACAGGGATGGCCGCATCGACGCCGTGGACTCGGCCTTCGGCGAACTGCTGATCTGGCAGGACCTGAACCAGGACGGCCAATCCGACGTCGGCGAGTTGAAGACCCTGGCGGATCACGGGATCACCGCGATTTCGGTTGCGGGCACGGCGCTCGGCGTCACGACCCCGAGCGGACATACGCTGCGCGAGCAGGCGAGTTTCATTCGCGCGGACGGCTCCACCGGCACTGTCTTCGAGATTCTGTTCGAGACCGACCCCATCCAGACCCTCTATAACGGCGACCGCGGTACCGCGGATTTTGCCGCGCAAAGTCCTTCGGGTGAGGCGCTGAACGCCCGTGGCTACGGCGTGCTGACTGATCTCACCGTCAATGCCTCCAATGATCTGCGGGTGAATGAGGCGCTCGCTGCTGCTGCCGCGGCCATGACCGAGCCCGACCTGGCGGCCCTGCGCGAGAGCGCGCGTCCCGTCTTTGCCGCCTGGGCCGCGTCGCTGGCGCAGACCCGCGAGCTCACGCCCCTACGCACCGCCACGGTGGATGGTGTGCCAAGTGTCGTCGACCAGGCGCTCTGGGTCGAGGACTCTACCGGCGGCTTTTTCAGACTTGCAAGTGGCGCACCGGTCACCGGTGCGGACGGCGCGCTCATCGAACGCCCGCAGATCGCGGACCTGCTGGCCCTGGACGGCTGGCGCCTGGAGCAGATGTTCTCACCCTCGACCCGCGTCGAGCCGGTGCAGTACCGCGACGGACGGCCCTATCTGGTCGAGTTGACCGACGGCCGCGCGACTGTCATCGACTGGGGCGTGAAGGTGGTGGATGCAGCAGGCGAATACTGGCGGCTCGCGAGCGGCGCGTCGGTGCTGGACGCCGCTGGGGTGGTGATCGCGCGCCCGACCAGCGCGGACCTGAGCGGCCAGTCCGGGGCAGCGAATCAGGAATGGCGGGTAGAACGCTTCGGCTATGACGGGTTCGGGGGGCTACCCTTCGACCGCCTGGCCGTCTATCTGATCGACGGCATTGTCACCGATTATACGGTTTGGATCGAGGACGAGGATGGGGGCTTCACGATCTGGGCGCGCAATCTCGACCGGGCGCTGGAACTCCAGCACAAGGATGGCCGGGGCGGCGGCTTTGGGCTGCGCGGCTACGCGGTGGATATCGATACCCTGACCGAAGCGGGCAGCACCGCGGACAGCCATTACCGCGCCGAAGTGCTGACGATCGATGAATTCCGCTTCGCGCTCGCCGCTTACGGCACCGCGTTCCGTCCCGAGATCCTCTATGCCACCCTCAACTCCGACACCGGACGCCTGAGCTATGAGACCGGCGGTTTCGGCACGGACGAGGGCGCTACGCCGACTCCCGCGGACAGCACCTATGTGTCCGTGATCGAGCCGGCCATCGGGTTGTTCGACATCCTGATGGAGCAGTACCTCTTCATGAGCCGCGGGGTGTCTGTGCGTCTCGCCGCCCAAGGAGGGCTTGCCGACTATTTCAGCGGGATCGAGTATCAGGCCGCCGCCGACCAATGGGTTCCGACCGCCGGGCGCGAGTTGGTGCCCATGCTGGAGGCGATCTTCGAGGGTGCGCCGGCGAACGCCGCGGGGACGCGCGACTGGCTGACCCAGTGGGAGGAGATCCTGAACGTCATCTATCCGGACTATCGCTTCCAGGCCGACGAAAAACTCACCCCGGAGTATCTCTTCCAGCAGATCGTGGCCGCCTGGGAGAACGCACCGCTCGCGCTCGACCTGGTCGCGACGGCCGAACGGCTGTCGGTGGACGAGGAGCGCATTATCCTGCACGACCCGGCGGATACCCTGGTCAAGGGCACCGACGGCGACGACCTCTTCTATCTCTCGACCGGCGACCAGACGGTCCGGGGTGGGGTCGGCAGCGACACCTATGTGGTCGGCCGGGACTTCGGCCAGGACGTGATCGAGGATGTCGAGAGTCCGCTGGACCGGCGCAGCGCCGATTTCCTGCGCTTCGCCCAACTGGTGCCGGAGGATGTCTATGCCACCAAAGACGGCATCGACCTGGTGCTGAAGGTACTCGGCAGCGAGGACGTGCTGACGGTGCGTGGGCAGTTCGATGGCAAGTGGATCGGAATCTTCGGGCGCGACTGGTCCGACGATACCGAGATGGTCAAGATCGTCTGGGCCGACGGCAGCGTCTGGTCGGCGATGGATATCGCTCTCGCGACCTCGCACCCGCTCGACAGCGATGATCTGGTGCTGGGTACCCCGACGCTGGACGTACTCGACGGGGGGCTGGGCAACGACCTGCTGCGCGGTGGGCGCGACAGCGATGTCTATATTTACCAGCGCGGCTACGGTCGCGATGTCATCGAGGATGACAACGACCAGATCTTCGTCGACCACTACGACATCGTGCAGTTCGGCTATGGGATCGAGGAGTCGGACCTGCGCTTCGTCCGTCAGGGCGCCAGCAACACGGTGGAGATCCGGCTGCTGGACGCGGACGGTACCGCGACCGGCGATACCCTGACCCTGGTCAACCAGTTCGAAATCATGAACACCTGGATCCTGGGGGTCCACTGGCTCGACCGGATCGAACGACTGGTCTTCGCCGACCAGTCCTTCCTCTGCGACACGGACATCATGGAACTGGTGGTGGAGCAGGCCAAGACCGAGGGTGCCGACGCTATCTTCGGTTTCTATTACGAAGACCGGCTGGATGGCGGCGCGCGCGACGACCTGCTCTGCGGCAGGGACCTGGACGATACCTACGTCTTCGCGCCGGGCTACGGTCATGACGTCATCGAGGACAACCTGGAAGACTTCCTGTCTGGTAGTTACGACATCCTCGAAATTGCGGGTTACACCTCAGAGGCATTCAGCTTCGAGCGCGACGGGGCTTCCGCCACCATTACCTTGCGGGTGGCTGACACGGACGACGCCATCACCTTGCGCAACCAGTTCAAGCTCACGTCCACCGTCCTGTTCGGCGACTACTACTACGACAATATCGACGAGTTGCACTTCGCCGATGGCGCCGTCTGGGACATGGCGACCTTCGGGCGGGTCCTGCTGGCCCAGGCGCGCACGGATGGCGACGACACTATCTACGGCTTCGACATGCGCGACACCTTGGACGGGGGCGCGGGCAATGACCGACTGGAGGGCGGGGTCTACTCGGACACCTATCTCTTCGCGAAAGGCTACGGCCAGGATGTGATCTACGACGCCAGCGCCGATCTCTGGCTGGCACCGGGATATGACACGCTTGAGATGCGCGGAATCGCGTTGACTGATGTGCGAATCTCCCGCGCGGGTGAAGACCTGACCTTTACGCTCAAATCGACCGGCGAGAGCCTGACCCTGGAGGATCAGTACAACCGCTTCGGCGGGCAGGAGAACGCCATCGAGCGGTTGGTCTTTACCGATGGCGTGGTCCTCTATACCGACCTGAATCCGGAGGATGTGGACCTGGTGGGGACCGACGAGGGCGAGACCCTGATCGGGACCCATTTTGCAGAGACCATCGACGGGCGCGGCGGCGACGACCTGTTGATGGGCTCGTCGGACGGCGATACCTATCTGTTCGATGCCGGCTCCGGCAACGATGTCATCCGTGACCGGGTCGAAGCGGGGTGGTATGGCGAGGACCGGGTGTTGTTCGGCGACGATATCAGCGTCGAGACCGCGATCTTCTCCAAGGTCGGTCTGGACCTGCTGATCACCCTGACTGACCGCCCCGATACGCTGCGCATCGAAGAGCAGTTCGGCAGCGTGCGCATGGGTGTGGAGCAATTCGTCTTTGCCGACGGTACCCGGTTCTCGATCTCCGATATCGAGGAACTCTTGACCATCGCCGGCGGCGGTCGGGGCGATGACGTGATCACCGGCCTGCCCGATCGCGAGAACGTACTCGACGGCCGGCAGGGGGATGATCGGCTCATCGGTGGTTCCTATTCAGACAGCTATGCCTTCGGCACCGGTTATGACCTGGACGAGATCCTGGAGTACCGGCAGAGTCAATCCCAGGCGAGCGCGCTGGACAGGGTGATCTTCGACGCGCTGATTACCCCCGAGACGATCCGGATCGGGCGGGACGGCAACGACCTGCTGTTCTCCCTGCCGCTGTCCGGCGATCAGTTGCGGATCGTCGACGGGCTCGGCGCCCGGCCCGTGGAGCGCTTCCTGTTCGGCGACGGCCGCGAGCTTTCGCTCGCGGAGATCAAGTCGCTGATGCTCCAGGGCTCGGACGGCGATGATGAACTGCTGGGCTTCGACGACCGGGCCGACCGGCTCGCCGGCGGTCTGGGCTCGGACCTGCTGGCAGGCGGGCTCGGCAACGACACCTATGTCTTCGCCCTCGGCGATGGGGCGGACGCCATTCAGGAGACCGGTGGCACGGACCGGGTGGAATTCGGTGAACTGATCACCTATGAGCTGGTGGATCTGTTCGCCGACGATGGCAATCTGGTGTTCCGCTTCCAGGGCTTCGACGACAGCCTCGTCATTCTAGGCGCCTTGGAGAGTACGACCACGCGCGTCGAAACCTTTGTCTTCGCCGACGGTTTCGAGCTGACCTTCGACCAGGCGCGCCAGGCCCTGATCGACGCCCTGGCGCGCGCGGGCGATGATTTGGTGCAGGGCTTCAACGACCGCGCCGACCGCATCGCCGGCGGCACCGGCCACGACCTGCTGAGCGGACTCGGGGGCGACGACCGCTACGAGATCGCCGCGGGCGATGGCTTCGACATCATCAACGATCGCGGGTTCTCTGCCGCTGACCAGATCCTCTTCACCGGCCACCTGGCCGAGGCGGCACGGGTGAGCCGTGTCAATCCCGACCGGCTCGATGTCCTGATCGACTTCAGGGACGGTGATCAGGCCCTGATCCGCGACGGGCTGGTGACGGGAGCCGCCTCCAGTATCGAGTCGCTGGTCTTTGCCGACGGCGAGACCTGGGGTGTCGCTGACCTGCGCACGGCCATTCTGTCCGGCGCGACGACCGACGGGGCGGACCTGATCCTGGGCTTCGCCGATGCCGATACGGTGGCAGGCGGTCTCGGTGACGACGAACTCGACCTGGGAGCCGGTAGTGACCTCTATCGCTTCACCCGCGGCGATGGGCACGATCTGATCACCGACACGGGCAACTCGTGGGAAACGGATCGGCTGCAGATCGCGGGCTATCGGCCCGATCAGGTCAGTGTCCTGCGACCTTATGCGGACCGCGACGACCTGCTACTGGCGTTTGAAGACACTGACGACGAGGTCCTCCTCGCGGGCCAATACAACAGCACTGGCGGTCGCGGGGTCGAGCAAGTTTTGTTCTCCGACGGGACTGTCTGGAGCCGCGCCTTCATGGCGCAGCACATCTCTGCCGGGGGCACCGACGAGAATGAGACGATCCTGGGTGGCAGCGGCGGGGATCTCCTAATCGGCGCCGATGGCGACGACCTACTATCTGGCGGCGAAGGGTCTGATACTTATGTTTTTCGTCGCGGTGACGGCTACGACCTCATCGACGACAACGGCTGGGACGACACGGATGCGGTTCGGCTCGATGGCATTCTGCCCGGGGATCCGATCCTGTCCCGCGCACTCGGTGATCCGACGACCCTGGTCATCGACTTCAGCGGAGGCGGCGGCCAATTACGTCTCCTCAACGCCCTAGATGGCTCGCGCGCGGACCAGATCGAGCAGCTCCGTTTCGCGGACGGCACGGTTTGGACCGTCCCGCAGGTGCGCGAGCGCCTCATCGCCGCTGCCTCCACCGTCGGCGACGATGCGCTTGCGGGCTTTTCGGGCGCGGACGTGATAGCGGGAGGTCCGGGCGACGATTGGGTCTCGGGCGGCGATGGCTCGGATACCTACCTGTTCGGCCCAGGGGGCGGCCAGGATCGCATCAAGGATACCGGGTACCGCGACAATGACGTGCTGCGCATCCTGGGCTTCGCACCGGGCGAGGCGACGCTGGCCGTCGACCGTTTCGACCGGGCGGATCTCGTCATCTCCTTCCCGAGCGGCGAGTCGGTCAGGATCCGCAACGGACTCGATGGGGTTTACGACGACGAGATCGAGCAGATCCGCTTCGACGACGCGACCGTCTGGTCGATGGCCGACGTGCGTGCCGCCTTGATCGGTGCCCAAGAGGTCGCCGGTGCGGGTGTCATCCGCGGCTTCGGCGGCAACGAGACGCTGACCCTCACCGCGGGCAATGCGACTCTCATCGGCGGGGAAGGGGTTGACACCTATGTCTACCGGGCAGGCGCCGGGTTTGCGACCATTGATGACCAGGGTTATTACAACACCGACGCGCTGGTGCTCCCGGACTTTTCCACCAGCGAAGTGCAATTCGCATGGGACCCGATCGACAAGAACGATCTGCTGATCTCGTTCGTGCCGGCGAATGGTCAGGTGATCCCGGAGGGTGCGGGCATCCGCATCCTGGATGGACTCGCCGGTAGCAGCGCGAACCAGATCGAGGTTCTTCGCTTCGGCGACGCGACTGAAGTGACCCTAAGCAAGGTGCGCGACCTTTTGGCCGCCCAGCAATCAAGCGATGGCCCCGATCGGATCGAGGGCTCCGGAGACGATGACTGGATCGTCGGAGGACTCGGCGATGACCTGCTGATCGGCAACGCCGGCTCGGACACCTATCTGTTTCAGCGCGGGGACGGTCGGGATACCGTCTCTGACGGCGGATATTACGACTCGGACGTCATCCGTATCGAGGGCTATTCGCCCGATGCGGTGCGTCTTGCCCTGACAGGCGTCGACCGTACGGATCTGGAAATCATCTTCGTCGGAACGCAGGACGCCATCCTGGTACCCGACGCCTTCTATGCGAACAGGGGTCCCATCGGATTCCCTGACGATTCTTACGGGGGTACGGTCAACGAAATCGGACGCTTCGAGATCGCCGCGGGGCAGGGCGTCGAGCCCGATGCGGTCTGGTGGGCAGCCGAGATCCGACAGCTTCTCGTCGATGGGCAGGAAACGGATGGCGACGACCTCGTCCGAGGCTTCGACGGTGACGAGACTTTGGCGGGGCGGGGCGGCGACGACATATTGATTGGCGGAGACGGTGCCGACCTTTATCTCTATCGCCCCGGCGATGGTAACGACCGAGTCGAGGACAACGGGCTTTACGATACCTTGGACTCCGGCGTCCCCTGGGGATTCGGCGATTTGGTGCGCCTCGTCGGGGTCACGGCAGCGGAGATAGCGGTCGCGGCAAATCCGCTGCGTCCGAACGATGCGGTTCTGACCTTCGCCGGGGCGGAAGGCTCCCTAACCATTGTCGACGGTCTGATCGAAAACCCTTTCAATCGTATTGAGTGGATCGAACTGGGAGACGGGACAACCTGGAGCGGCCAGGATCTTCCCGCTCGGGTGCAATCGCCGACCTCGATCGAAGTACCGGGTACGGACGGCGATGATACCTTCACGAACGGGCTCGCGAATCAGGTCTTCGCGGGCAGCGACGGGAACGATACGTATGTCTATGCCCGCGGAGATGGCGTGGATCGGATCGCGAATGAGGAGGGGTATTTTCAAGGCTCCGCCGACTCGCTCACCCTCATCGGACTCTCGCCCGCTGAGGTGTCGGTGGAGCGCGACGGCAGCTCGGCGATTCTGCGATTTGCGCAGAGCGCTCCGGGTGCCGACGACGGCGGCGCCATTCTGCTTCCGAGCTCGTTCGATTCCGACTACGACAGCGGCATCGAGACCATTGTCTTCGCCGGACTTGATATTGTCTGGGACGCCGCGAGCCTGCGCGATCGATGGCGTACGGCGCAGTTTACCGACGGCCCCGATTCGATCGACGGCTTTACAACGGCTGAGACCTTCGCGCTCAGTTTAGGCGACGACGTCATCCGGGGGGCTGGCGGCAATGATGTCTATCGCTGGCGTCGTGGCGAGGGCAACGATCGCTTCGTCGAAGATGCCTTCGGGGGCGATGCGGACCGGCTCGAAATCCTGGGCGTCGATTACTCGGAAGTGACTGTCGAGCGCGATGGCAATGACGCCCGCCTGGTCATTGCGCCGATGGTTGGGGACCCAGGCGCAACCCTGTGGCTAAGTGACGCATTCAACCAGGGTTACGGCAGCGGGATCGAGACCATCGTCTTCGACGGCGGCACCCTGTGGACCGAGTCGGAACTGCGCGATCTCTGGAGCGCGACCCAATTCGGGCCAGGCAACGATACCTATTACGGGTTCGACGCGGCCGAAACCCTGGAACCCGGGGCCGGGACCGATTCGGTCAACGGTGCCGGCGGTAACGACTCATACGTCTGGTCCCGCGGCGACGGCGACGACATTTTTACCGAGGAGGGCTTCAACGGCGACGACGACGTGCTGGATCTGCACGGTGTTCTCAGGGGCGAGTTGACCATCCTGCGCGACGGCTCGGGTGCCATCCTGTCCATCGCCGATGCGGCGGGCGGGCCGGGTGGACGCATTGCACTGCCGGCGGGTCTTGATGGCACCTACGGCAGCGGCATAGAACGCATCGTCCTCGACGACGGCACCGTTCTGACCCAAGGCGATCTGCGCCTGAGCTGGCTCGCGAGCCAGGTCACTGCTGGCGACGATTCCATCTCCGGCTTCGGCGGGGCGGACACGATCGAAGCTGGCCGTGGTGATGACTACTTGAACGGCGGCGGCGCCAACGACTCCTTCATCTGGTCACGCGGCGATGGGCACGATCGGATCGTGGAGGACCGCTTTAGCGGTGATGCTGACACCCTGCAACTGGTAGGGGTGCTGGCGGACGAGGTACGGGTCACCAGCCGCGACGGGTTCGTGATCCTCGAGATCGCCGAGACAGTCGCTGGGGCGGGCGATGGCGGGCACATCGAGCTGGCGAATACACTGAACTCAGACTACGGCTCGGGCATCGAGACGATCGCATTCGACGACCGGACCATCTGGGCCCAAGACATCCTACGCGCGCGCTTGCTGGCCGACCAGACGACGGCGGGCAACGATCTGATCCAGGGCTACAGCACCGCTGACCTGATCACCGGTGGTCCAGGCGATGACCTGCTCTTGGGCGGGGACGGCGACGACCTCTATGTCTGGCGACCTGGTGATGGCAACGACACGATCCGTGAAGCGATCAATGAGGGTAACGCCGACACCCTGGTTCTGCGTGGGGTCCAGCCCGAGGATGCGACCCTGCAGCGGGGTATCGGCGAGACCCTGGTGCTGCTGATCGCGCAGATTGGAGACGCCCCCGCGACCCGCATCCTACTTGAAAACCGCTTCGGTACAGAGTATTCGACTGGCATTGAGCGCATCCTGTTCGAGGACACGGGTCTCGCCTGGAGCGAGGACGGATTCGCGGCCCAGACCCTGCTCGCCGCCGCGACCGACGGCGACGACGACATCATCGGCAGCCTGCTCGGCGACCGCATCCGCGCCCGGTTGGGCAACGACCAGGTGAGCGGGCGCGAGGGTGGCGATACCTATGCCTTTCAGGCCGGGGATGGGCGCGATACCTATGAGGACGATGGCGACGGTGCTGGCGACCTGATCGAGATCCAGGGCTACGGCATGGACGAGGTGCTGTTCCAGCGTCTGGGCACCGACAGCGACGACCTGATCATCCGTTTCCGTGGCTCCAACGACGCCATCACTGTACTAAATGGCCTGGCGGGTACGAGCGGCGACACCGTCGAGTCCTTCCTGATCCTAGATGCCGGGGTCACCCTCTCGATCGACGAGGTACGCGCGCGCATCCTGCTCGACCGCACCACCGCAGGGGCCGATCTGATCGCGGGGACCGCCGACGCCGATATCCTCGGCGGCGGCGCAGGCGCGGATGTCCTCGACGGACGCGGCGGCGACGACCTCTATCGCTATACCCTCGGCGACGGCGAGGACTGGATCGCCGACGGCGGGACCACCACCGGCGACCGCCTGGCGGTTGCGGGTTACGGCGCGGCCGACCTGAGCGCCATCCGGCGCAGCCCGCCGGCCGGTGACGACCTGATCCTGGAGTTCCGCGACGGCGACCGGGTCATCCTCGCCCAGGCGCTCGACACCGGGCCAGAAGGGGTGGAGACGGTGGTCCTCGCCGACGGGACCCTCTGGGACCGCGACACCCTGCGCACGCTGGCGCTCGCCGCGGCCGGGACCAACGGGAACGACGCCATCTGGGGCTTCGACTCGGCGGACCTGCTCCAGGGGCGCGCGGGGGACGACGAACTCCATGGCGGCGGTGGCGGCGATCTCTATCGTTATGCCGCCGGTGATGGGTCCGATCGGATCGCGGACGACGGCGACGCGCTCGGCACGGACGTGCTGGAAATCACGGGGTATGTGGCGGCCGAGGCCTCGGTCCAGCGCTTCTACCAGGGCGACGACGGCATCCTGCTGACCTTTGCCGGGGCGCCGGCGGATCGGGTCCTCATCCTCAACACCCTTGCCGAGGGCCCCGCGGACCGGATCGAGGAGATCCGCTTCGCCGATGGAACCGTCTGGACGATGGAGACGGTATTCGAGCTGCTGGAGAACAATGCACCGGTCGCGCGTCAGGATGGTTTCTTTAGTGCCGTCGAGGGTGCGGACACCCTGATCTCCGCGGCCGCGCTGCTGGAGAACGACTTCGATCCAGACGGCGAGGCCTTGCGGGTCATCACCGTGAACGCGGCCGAGCACGGGGCGGCGCAACTCAACGCGGCCGGCGACGTCATCTTCACGGCCGAGGTGGGATTTACGGGTGTCACCTCGTTCGATTATTCGATCACTGACGGCCGCAACGGGCTGGCCGCCGCCACGGTCTATCTGCGCGTGCGCCCACCGGCCAGCGCGAACGACGATGCCGGGCTCACCGTGCCGGAGGACGGCAGCCTGGTGATCCGTGCCAGCCGGTTGTTGTCGAACGACGCGGACGGCGACCTGCTGATCCTGGCCAACGTCTTCGACGCGGTGGGTGGCAGCGTCACCCTGTCATCGGCAGGCGCGGTCACCTTTGTGCCCACGCCGGACTATCAGGGTCCCGCAAGCTTCCGTTACGCCGCCAACACCCCGGCGGGCGGACGGGCGGAGGCGACCGTCTCCATCCTGGTCACCCCCGTGAACGATGCGCCGGAGGCACGCAACGACGCGGGTTTTTCGGTTGACGAGGGCGGGCAACTCAGCATCTCCGCCGCCGCCCTGCTCGCAAACGATCGCGATATCGATGGTGATATGCTGCACTTGGTCGCGGTCACGCCGGGCCCGCATCTGGCGGCGGTGCTGCAGGCCGACGGCAGCGTCCGGATCACCCCCGCGGCCTTTTTCTTCGGTACGGCAACCTTCTCCTACCTGATGCAGGACGCCACCGGCGCCGCCGACCGGGCGGAGGTCTCGGTGACCGTGGTTCCGGTCAACGACCCGCCGGAGCCCGCGGACGATATGTTCGTGATCCGGGAGGACTCACCGCGTTTCTTCGCGGTGGCGGAACTGCTCGCCAACGATATCGAGCGCGACGGCGATCCGCTGGAGGTGATCCGGGTCTTCGGCTCCGCGGGCGGAAGCGTGGAGTTGTTCGAGAACGGCACCATCTATTTCGAGCCGAACGCCAACTACTACGGCCGCGGTGGTTTCTCCTATGAAGTGGACGACGGTCAGGGGGGCAAGGCGAGCGCGCGGGTCAACATCCAGGTCGATCCAGTCAACGATGCGCCTTTCGCCCGGGACGAGGCTTGGGATGACGATGGCATCGACTTCCTGAGCGGAGTCGAGGAGGCGGTGCTGCTGATCGACCCGGCGGACCTGCTGGCCAACGACAGTGACTTGGATAGCCTGGGCATCGCGGTGGCGTCCGTGTCCGCCCCCGAAAACGGCACGGTCGCCCTGCGCGACGACGGTCTGATCGCCTTCACGCCAGACCCGGACTATTGGGGCGAGGCGTCCTTTCGCTATGTCGTCGCCGATGGCGCCGGGGGTGTGGCGGATGCCCGCGCGACCCTGTGGTTCCGGCCGGTGGGGGATGCGCCGCCGAGTGCGGGTGACGATACGATCAATTTATTCGAGGACGTGGACACGACGATTCCGGGTTCGGTGCTGCTCGGCAACGACAGCGACATCGACGGCAATCCGTTGCGGATCGTCTCGCTGATCAACCTGCCGGCCCATCTGCGCTCGGGCGTCGCCGAACTGACCCCTGAAGGGGATATTATCTTCCGACCAAACCTCAATGCCAATGGGTGGACCTACTTCGATTACGTGGTGACCGACGACGCCGACGGCGAGGATAGCGCCCGCGTCTATGTCACCATCGTTGCGGTCAACGACGCGCCGACCGCGGTGGCGGACGCCGCGGCCACGACCCTCGATGCACCGCTGGTGGTCAGGATCTCGGACTTGCTCGCGAATGACCGCGATGTCGATGTGGATCCAAGCCGCTATGCCGACATCCTGAGTTTCGTGGCGGCACAGGCACCGGATCTGGGCACGCTCTCGATCTTTGAGCACGAGTTCATCGTAGTGGAGATGCCCATCGGTTATCAGGGCCCGACAGGATTCAGCTACAGCATCGCTGACGAGCATGGCGTCACCGATGAGGCCCGGGTCGAGGCGACGGTGCTCCCAACCCCGGCGCTCGTGTTCCTGGGCTCCGAGCAACGCGACCTGCTGATCGGGACCGACCGGGCGGAGCGTTTCGAGGCCCGCGGTGGCGACGATGTGATCCAGGCGCGGAGCGGTGACGACCTGATCATCGCCTCCGACGGTGCGGATCGGATCGATGGCGGTGAAGGGTCCGATACCGTCTCCTTCGCGGAATCCAACATCGGCGTGCGCGTCGATCTTCAGAGCCGGATCGGCCAAGGGGGCTTCGCCCAGCGTGACCTTTATAGCGGGATCGAACACCTGACGGGCTCGCCTTATGCGGATCAACTCTATGGCGATGGCGCTATCAATCAGCTCGCCGGAGGTGACCGCGGGGATCTGATCGACGGCCGCGGGGGTGACGACTGGCTGAGCGGCGGTTCCGGTGACGACATCCTGGTCGGGGGTGTGGGTGCCGATCGGATCGCCGGTGACGAGGGTTCGGACACCGTGGACTATGCGGATTCACCGCAGGCCGTGACGATCTCGCTCGTCGGCGGCAGCGCCGGCGGGGGCGACGCAACCGGCGACCGGCTCGAAGGCATCGAGAACCTCACCGGCACCCAACATGGGGACCGGCTTGAAGGGAATGAGGACGCCAATATCCTGTCGGGCGGACGCGGCGATGACGTGCTACTCGGGCTCGGGGGCGACGATCTGCTGAGCGGTGGGCGGGGTGCCGATACCCTGGATGGCGGCCTTGGTGTCGATATCGCCGACTACTCGCTGTCGGCAGAGGGCGTGCAGGTCGATATGTCGGGCCTAACCGCGGGCGGCGGCGATGCCGCAGGTGACCGCTTCCGCGACATCGAGATCGTCCAGGGTTCCTACCATGCCGATACCCTGGTGGGCAACAGCGGCGACAATCGCCTGCGCGGTGGGCTCGGTGCGGACAACATCGACGGCGGCGGCGGAATCGATATCGCCGACTACTCGACCTCGGACCAGGCGGTCCGAGTCGATCTGGGCGCGGGGACGGGCGCGGGTGGCGACGCGGCGGGTGATGTGCTCACCAACATCGAGGAACTGATCGGCTCAGGCTACGACGATGAGCTTCGCGGTGGGTCAGGCGACGAGACATTCGATGGTCTCTACGGCGCCGATCTGCTCGCCGGCGCAGGTGGTTCCGACACCTATCGTTTCGGGTTCGACAGTCTCAACGACCAGATTGTCGAGTTCGGCGAAGCGGGCGATCGCGACCGGCTGTTACTCGGTGCCGGTATTCGTCCGACAGATGTGAGTCTGGTGCGCGACGGCCAGGATCTGCTGATCGAGTTGGAGCACGACGACGGCCTGACCATCGATACCGTCTTGGTCGTTGGCCATTTCGACAGGCCCGAGACTGGGATCGAAGAGTTCGTCTTCGGCGACGCGAGCGTCTGGACCCGGACGCAGATCGAGACCTTGACGCGCGCGGGTCGCTTCAATGCGGCCGACGATGTGGTCCGATTCGTACTGGAAGATATGCCGCATTTCATCGACCCGGCCTTGCTGTTCGAAAACGATGTGGAGGGCACGACGGCAGGGCTGCGCGTGGTGCGGGTAGACGGCTTCGTAAACGGGACGGCCGTGATCGGGCCGGATGAGCGCATCACGTTCTTGTCCGCCCCCGATTTCTTCGGCGATGCCTTTTTCGACTATACGGTTGCCGATGCCTTAGGGCGCGAGAGTACCGCGACGGTCGAGGTCAATGTACTCAACGTCAACGATGTGCCATTTGCAGCCGATGACGGGGTCTTCTTCGGCGTGGAGGACCAGCCCCTGTTCATTCCACTCGCCGACCTGATCGGCAACGACGGCGATGTGGACGGCGATCGGCTGACCATCGTCGCGACCGAACCGCTGGTTGGCCTGGATGGCAACTATCTCTATCCGGGCTTCGGCGGTACGAACGGTAGCGCCATCGTGCTCGCGAACGGCGTGGAGTTCACCCCGGCTCTCGATCACTTCGGGTTCGCCGGACTCCAGTACCGCATCAGCGATGGAAACGGGGAGACCGCCACCGCCAGCGTGGAGCTCCATTTCATCGGCGTCAACGATGCCCCGCGCGTCCTGGATGATACGTTCAGGACCCGGCTTGAGGTTCCGATCGTCATTCCCGTCGGGACGCTGATCGGCAACGATACAGATCCTGAGGAGGATGCGCTCTCCTTCATCTCGGCGGGCTCCGCCGCGCACGGCTCCTTAATGATTGAGGAGGTCGTGCAGGATGGCGCTGCCATCCGCTCGGTGGTCTTTACTCCAGCCCCGGGGTTTCTTGGCGAGGCGACCTTCACCTATCTGGTTGCGGATGACCGCGGGGCCGCTGCAACCGGTACTGTCAAGATCGATGTCGTACCGCTCAACGACCCGCCGATTGCTCGGGACGATGGGGGCTTCAGAACCCTGCAAGACCAGCGTTTGCTGATCGATCCCATGGCCCTCTTGGCGAACGACAGTGATCCAAACGGCGATGCGCTGGCGGTCGTCCGACTCGACCCCTTCCCGGAGAATGGGCAGGTTAGACTCACCGCGGAGGGACTGATCGCGTTCGATCCCCGTCCGAACTATAACGGCGAGGCTTCTTTTACCTATGTCATCGCCGACGGACGTGGAGGCGAGAACGAGGCAACGGTTTCGGTCTTCATCGCACCACCTAATGGTGCGCCGGTGGTCCGGGATGATGTTGTCGGTGGCTTTGAGGACTTGCCGCTGTTCCTGCCTGCATCCACGGTATTCGCGAACGACTCCGATCCCGAAGGCGATGTCCTGTTCTTCAACCAGGTCGAGTGCCTTGGTGTGGTGCTGAACGATTTTTCCGACCGCACAACGATCACGTACCGGATCGAGCGTGCCGCGCTGGGCTTGTCCGAGAGCGCGGCGCTTTCGGTGAAACTGGCCGGTGGGCGCCTGCTGCCCGACTGGCTCGAGTTCGATGCCGCCACCGACACCCTTTCCGGGACACCTCCGCAGGCCTATGTGGGTCGGCTCGCGCTCGAGATCCTGTCCCGCACCATCGACCCGGTCACCGGCGAAGAGACGACGGCGCGGGCCAGTCATGAGCTTGTCGTGGACGCTGCGCTCATCTTCTCCACCGGCATACTCTCAACGGACTACCAGGCCCACGCCCCGGTGAACCTGGCGATTCCCGCCGATGGACTGGACCTCGGTCAGGTGGTTGCGGCCGCAGCGGCATTGAGCGCAGGCGATCCGCTGCCGGCCTGGCTCGCCTTCGATCCGCACACCCTCACCCTCTCCGGACAGCCGCCAGAACGCTACGTGGGAGCACTCGATATCCGTGTGCTTGTGACCACCGCCGACCCAGCCACCGGTGAGCGCTCCGAGCACCTGCTCCGGATGCCCCTGGTCATTGATGAGCCGACGGATTTTCCTGGCGGTTTCGGACTGGTGAAGGACGGCGACGATATGCGTATCATCGCACCCGCGGACTGGTATGGAACCATTGCGCTCCGCTACCGGGCGGAGGATGTTAAAGAAGCGGTATCGGACGAGTGGGCGATCGCGGTCGTCAATATAGCAGCCCAACGGGAGTTGCCGGAGGCCGCAGATGACGCATTTCTGACCATTGCCGGCCAGGGGATCCGTATACCGTTCGAGGCCATCCTGGCAAATGACCGTGACGACGATGGGGATCCGGTGCGGGTGACGGCTGTCCCTGGGCTGGAAGACGACGGCGTCGCGACGCTGTTCGCCGAACCCTTTGTCTTCAGGTTGCCGGAGTCGTCCCGTACTGGCCTCATCAAGGACTTCGTCGACTACGAGATCGCACTGGTCGATGGCGGTGCATTGCCGGGGTGGCTGTCCGAGGACAAGGGTGTTATCTCCGGCACACCGCCGGTCGGCTTCGAGGGAGCGCTGCACATCCGCGTGACGGCCAGGGACGGGTCCGCAGCGGCGGTCGTGACAGAGCACGCGCTGGCGCCCGAGCCAAGCGGGACGCTCAGGCTCATTGGCACCCCACTGCTGATCGAACTGCCGGACGGGGCAACCCAGGGGCAGACGGCTCCATCCTTCTCCGCAACACTCGCCGATGGCTCGGACCTGCCGGAGTGGCTGGAGCTTGATCCAGCGACGGGCGCCCTTTCCGGTTTGCCTCCTCTCGACGCCCCCGCATCGCTTGAGGTCCTGGTGACGGCCGCAGATGGTGCGACCCGGATCGAGACGCGCATGACCGTCGAGACGGGTCCCGCCGCGGTTTGGGCCTTCATGTATTCACCCGCGCAGGAATTCACGGGCTCCGACAGATTCGTCTACCGGATCACAGATGATGCGGAGGGCACGGACGATGCCTTCGTTCAGATCCGGGTCGTTCCCGCCGCGTCGCCACCCGTGGCGCGTGACGATGCCGGCTTTGTGTTGGCGGAGGACACGAGTCTTACCATCCATCCCGCCGCGCTCCTGGCCAATGATGAGGATCGCAATGGCGATCCGATCCGGCTGATTTGGGTCGGTGACGCTGAAAAAGGGACGGTGGAGTTGGTTGACGGGCTCGTCCGGTTCACGCCTGAATCGAACTACGACGGCCCGGCGAGCTTTGACTACCGGATCACGGATGATCGTCACGGCGAGGCAACAGCGACCGTGTCATTGGTCGTAACCCCGTCGAACGCGGCACCGCTCGCGGTCAATGACCGCTTTGGCGGTATCGAAGATACAGCCCTGATCCTGAGCCCCGATGCGTTGCTGGCGAACGATCTTGACCCCGATGGCGACCCGATCAGCTTCGTCGGGGTTGAAACCAAGGTCTTGCATGGTCGCGCCTTCACGCTGCCCGATGGACAGATCTCGTTCACCCCGGACGCGGACTGGTTTAGCGAGGTGATCTTCCAGTACCAGATCACCGACGGACGCCTTCAGTCGCCGAGCGCGGTCCAGGGACAGGCCTATCGCCAGATAGTGATCGACTTTGCGCCAGTCAACGATGCGCCACGTACTCAGGATAACGGCGGCTTCGCAACGCCAGAGGACACGGCAATCAGGATCGATCCTGCGGCCCTCCTGGCCAATGACCGCGATGTGGAGGCCGATGCAATCCAGGTCGTCGGGGTCGGCGACCCGGTGAATGGGATGGTGCAGTTCGATGGAAGCACGATCACCTTCACCCCGCAGTCGGGGTATTTCGGTAACGGCGGCTTCAGCTACCGGGTGCAGGATGCCCAGGGCGCAGGCGCTACCGCCTTCGTCTCGGTCTCGGTGATACCGGACCAGGACCTCCCGATTGCCCTGGACGACCAGGTCGGTCGTATCGACGAAGGTGGATCGATCCTGATCGATCCCGCGGGCTTGCTCGACAACGATGCCGATCCGGACGGCGACCCCCTCAGTCTGGTCGGGCTGGAGAATGTCTTTGGCGGCACTGCCAGTCTGACCGGGGAGGGGCTCATCCTGTTCCAAGGCAATCCAGACTTCAATGGAGTTGCCCGCATCACCTACCGCATTGCGGATCCTGGCGGGCTCACTGCAACCGCCGATGCCCTGATCGCGGTAACGCCGGTGGACGATGCACCGAGAGCAGGACCGGACGCGCTGGCAGGCATGGAGGACCAGACCCTGGTCATCCCCGAGTTGGACCTGCTGCGCAACGACATGGATCCGGATGGGCATTCGTTCCAGATCACTGGGATCACGTTCGACACCCATGGCATCGCGGTATTGGACGGGGGCGGCAACGTCATTTTTACCCCCCAGGCAGATTATTTCGGTGAGGCGGGTTTCAGCTATACCGTGAGCGATACCACCGGTTTGACCGGCACGGCTACGGTCAGAGTGGATATCGCCCCGACAGCCGACGCGCCGCGAGTGATCAGCGGCCCAACGCCGATCCATGTCAGCGAGGATTTTAGCTTTATCCATCCGCTGCCATTCGAGGTATTTACCGACCCTGACGGCGATGAGCTGACCTACAAGGTTAGCGCTGCCGGTGGTGGGTCGCTGCCGGGCTGGATCTCTGTCGATACGGGGCAGTTGAGTGGCCGTCCGCCACTCGATTTCAACGGCGTTGTCGCGCTGACCTTGACCGCCAGCGATGGGACTTTCGAGAACAGCACCGACCTCAATCTCGTCGTTGATCCGATCAGTGATGCACCACTGGCGCAAGACGATCATATCGCTGGGGTCGAGGATGAGACGCTTGTCATCCCGATTCTGGACGTGCTTGCGAACGATCAGGACCCGGACGGCGACCTGATCCAACTGATCCGCATATTCGACGTCATCGGTGTCAATGCCGCCTTGGATGGGGTTGGAAACATCGTCGTCACGCCTGCGGCCGACCGATCTGGGGAGGCATCTTTTTGCTACGAAGTACGCGATGCGGCAGGGGAAACGGATCACGCACGGATCGATCTTTTGTTCATGCCGGTCAATGATGCGCCAAGAATGACAAGGGATCTCGACAGCCTGACCCTGTTGGAGGATAAGGCGTTGTCGGTGGTGCTGCCCGACGGGGTCTTCGAGGATCCTGACGGGGATGCTATCGTGTTGCGACTGGAGGCGGCGGATGGCTCCGCGGCCCCGAACTGGTTGCATTGGGACCAGTCGAGCCGGACCCTGTCGGGCACGCCGCCAACGCAATACAACGGCCTTGAAGAGCTCGCTTTAGTCGCCTCCGACGGCAAGACCGAAACCGCGGCCCCCTTCACGCTGGCGGTCATGCCGGTGAACGACGCCCCGACATTGATCGCCCCCCTGTCCGACCGCTATGTCGCCGCGGAAACGCCGTTCGCCATCGCCTTGCAGACGCATACAGTGGTCGATCCCGATGGTGATGTGCTGACGGTTGAGCTGCTTCCCGCCGTGGGAACCGACTCCGTGCCGGAATGGTTGACCTTCGATACCTTGACTTTCAGCCTGGCCGGGCAAGCTCCCGTGGACTTCAGTGGCAAGGTTGAACTGCTAATGCGCTGGAGCGACGCTGAATTCAGCGTACAGGATCCGTTCACACTTCATGTAGTTACGGCCAACCAGCCGCCATCCACTGCGTCTTTTAGCGAAGGCGGTGCGTCGGTTGTCTTGAACAGTCATGCCCAAGTCCGCGATGCCAGGCTTTCCGCCTTGGGTAACTATGGTGGGGCTCTGGTCACGCTGATTCGGCATGGTGAAGCCAACATCCAGGATGTCTTTAGTGCCAAGAGCAGCGGAACCTTAGAGCCATTCACAGAGAATGGCGGTCTCGTCGTTGGTGGCGTTACCGTCGGTATGGTCACCAAGAACTCGGGTGGCACACTCGCCCTGATCTTCAACAGCAACGCTACGCAAGACACGGTCGATTCAGTCCTGCAGCAGATTGCCTACAGCAACACCTCGGACATCCCACCCCCCTCAGTGCAGATTGACTGGGTTTTCAGTAACGGCATCAACGATTACCAGGGGAACGGGGGGGCTCCATCTGTTGTCGGCAGCACCACCGTCCGCATCGCCGCTGTCAATGACGCCTCGACGGGCTCAGTCACGATCAGCGGCACCGCCAGTCAGGGGCAGACACTGACCGCCGCCAATACACTAGCTGACGCCGACGGTCTGGGCACGATCAGCTATCAGTGGCTGGCCGACGGCAGCGTCATCAGCGGCGCCGCTGGTAGCAGCACGCTCGTGCTGGGCCAGGCGCAGGTGGGTAGGGCCATCAGTGTCAGCGCTAGTTACACCGATGGCTGCGGTACGGCCGAGAGCAAGATCAGCGGAGCCACGACCACGGTGGCAAACGTCAACGACGCCCCCAGCGGCGCGTTGACCATTCGTGGCACGGCCGCGCAGGGTCGAACGCTGACCGCCTTCCACACCCTGACCGACGCCGATGGGGTAGGTACGGTCGGCTACCAATGGCTGGCCGATGGCAGGGCCGTCGCGGGCGCCACCGCTTCGACTTTTACCCCGACGCAAGCCCAGGGAAGCAAGGCCATCAGTGTCAAGGTCAGCTATACCGACGGGTTCGGTGCCGCTGAGAGCGTCATCAGCAGCGCCACCGCGGCAGTCGCCAGCTTCGATGGATTGAGCTATATCGCCAGCTACGCCGATTTGATCCAAGCCTGCGGCAGTGATGCACAGGCCGGGGCTGAGCACTTCATCGACTGGGGCTTCACCGAGGGACGCCACAGCACCTTTGACGGCCTCAGCTACATCGCCAGCTACGCCGACCTGATCCAGGCCTTCGGCAACGATGCACAGGCCGGGGCTGAGCACTACATCGACTGGGGCTTCACCGAGGGACGCCATAGCACTTTCGACGGCCTCAGCTACATCGCCAGCTACGCCGACCTGATCCAGACCTTCGGCAACGATGCACAGGCCGGGGCTGAGCACTACATCGACTGGGGCTTCACCGAGGGACGCCATAGCACCTTCGACGGCCTCAGCTACATCGCCAGCTACGCCGACCTGATCCAGACCTTCGGCAGCGATGCACAGGCCGGGGCTGAGCACTACATCGACTGGGGCTTCACCGAGGGACGCCATAGCACCTTCGACGGCCTCAGCTACATCGCCAGCTACGCCGACCTGATCCAGGCCTTCGGCAGCGATGCACAGGCCGGGGCTGAGCACTACATCGACTGGGGCTTCACCGAGGGACGCCATAGCACCTTCGACGGCCTCAGCTACATCGCCAGCTACGCCGACCTGATCCAGGCCTTCGGCAACGATGCACAGGCCGGGGCGGAACACTATGTCGACTACGGCTTCGACGAAGGACGTAGTATCACCTTCGATGCCGAGTTCTATCTCGCCAAGTACAGCGACCTGCGCAACGCGTTTAACACTGACGTCAAGGCGGCCGCCGATCACTTCATCATCAATGGTCATGTCGAGGGCCGGACCGCCGGCAACACCGGCGACGATGTGCTGAACGGATCGGCCAGCGCCGATCGCCTGAACGCCGGTGCGGGCGACGACATCCTCAATGGCGGGGATGGCAAGGACATTCTGATCGGCGGCGATGGCAATGATATCTTCGACTTCAATGCGCTGACCGATAGGGGCCTGACCAGCGCCATCTGGGACCTTATCACTGACTTTAATACCGGGGACGCGATCGACCTCGCCACCTTAGACGCCGATACGGCCACGACTACTACCAACGAGGCGTTTGCCTTTATCGGCACCAATGCTTTCAGCAGCACCAATGCCACTGGGCAATTGCGCTATATCTATGACGGCGCCAGTGATTCGGGCATAGTGTACGGGAGTACAGATGTCGATTCAGATGCCGAATTTGCCGTTCAGTTGGGCGGCGTTACTGCGTTGTCCGCTGCAGATTTTATCCTCTGACCCTGGCGGGATCGTCGATATGTGCCGCGCCATGAGACGCTCGACGGTATCTGGCAGGGATCAAATAATACGGCAAGACCTGTGCTCGATCCTGAAGACTCAGCCCCGGCCGGCAACCCTCAACCGTCCCCCGCCACCCCCCGCACCAACGCCAGCATATCCGCATAACTCAACCGCCCCCCGTCCCCGGCCCCTTCGAGCAACCCGTCGGCCAGGTCCCGCTTGGCGGCATGGAGCTTGAGGATCTGCTCCTCGATCGTCCCCTTGGCGACCAGCCGGTAGACGGTGACCGGGCGCTCCTGACCGATGCGGTGGGCGCGGTCGGACGCCTGGTCCTCGACCGCGGGGTTCCACCAGGGGTCCATGTGGATCACATAGTCGGCGGCGGTCAGATTGAGCCCGACCCCGCCGGCGCGCAGGCTGATCAGGAAGAGGTCGCCCTCCCCGGCCTGGAAGGCGGCGACGGCGCTGCGGCGCTGGGTCTCGGGGGTGGAGCCGTCGAGATATTGGTAGCGGATACCGCGGGCGTCCAGGTGGGCGCGGATGAGGCGCAGGTGGTCGACGAACTGGCTGAAGACCAGGGCCTTGTGCCGGTTCTCCAGCAGATCCTCGACAATCTCGGCAAAGGCGTCGAGCTTGGCGCTCGGCAGCTCGCTGTCGGGCAGGGCGAGTTGCGGGTGGCAGCAGGCGCGGCGCAGCCGCATGATCTCGGCGAGGAGTTGCATCCGCTGCTGGCCCGGATTGGCCTCGGGGCTCTGTTCCAGCCGTTCGATCGCCTGCCGGCGCATGGCCTCATACAGCGCCATCTCGCCCTCGCTCAGTTCGAGCTGCAGGGTGATCTCGGTGCGCGGCGGCAGTTCGGCCAGGACCTCGCTTTTCAGGCGGCGCAGGATGAAGGGCCGCAGCAGTTGACGCAGCCGCGCCCGGGCGCCCTGGTCCTTGTTCAGCTCGATGGGGTTGGCGAAGCGCCGGTTGAAGCTCTCCAGTGACCCGAGCAGGCCGGGGTTGATGAATTGGAACAGGTTCCAGATCTCGCCTAAGTGGTTCTCGATGGGGGTGCCGGTGGCGATCATGCGAAAGCCGCCGGTGAGCCGCATGATGGCCTGGGAGCGCTTGGTGAGCGTGTTCTTGAAGGCCTGGGCCTCGTCGGCGACGATGGTCTCCCACTGCACCTGGGCCAGGCGCTCGCCCTCGCTCTGCAGGAGCCCGTAGCTGCAAACGATCAGGTCGAAGGGGCCGGCCTCCTTCAGCACCGCGGCGCGGTCCCCGGGGCCGAAGCGCTGGGGTCGCAGCGTCGGGGCGAAACGCTGCGCCTCTACGATCCAGTTGGCGCAGACCGACATCGGCGCCAGCACCAGGGTCGGGCCCTGGGGCGCCCGCGCCAGGATCAGGGCCAGGGCCTGGACCGTCTTGCCGAGCCCCATGTCGTCGGCGAGACAGGCCCCGGCGCCCCAGTAGGCGAGCCGGGCGAGCCAGCGGTAACCCTCTGCCTGGTAGTCGCGCAGTTCCGCCTGGAGGGTCGAGGGCAGCGCCGGCTCCAGGTCGCGCATGGCCGCCAGGCGCGCCAGTAGCGCCTTCCAGACGGGTGCACTCTCGACCTCCATACCCTCGACCAGCTCCGCGATGGCCGGGGCCGCGAGGGGATGGAAACGCCCGGCCTCGGTGAGTCCGCGCAGGCCCTCGAGGCGCCGCCGCAGGGCCTGGCTCAGGACCAGGAAGTCGTCCTCGCCCAACTGCACGAAGCGCCCGCGGGCCGCCGCCGCCAGTTCCAGCAGCTCGCGCATGGCGAGTACCCGGCCGTCGGAGAGCGTCAGGGTGCCGCCGATGGCGAGCCAGTCCCCCTGCTTCTTGACCGCCACGCGCATCTGGCCCAGTTGGGCCTCGGCGCTGAGCGCGATGCGCTTGCCCTGGGGCCAGTCCAGCACCACCGCGTCGCCGAGCGCGTGGAGTTGTTCCAGGGCGCCCAAAGCCTGCTCCGGGTCGTCCAGGTGCCAGCTCCAGCCGTCGCCCCCGGCCAGTTCGGGGCAGCGCGCGGAAACCTCCAGCGCTGCGGCCAACTCGGCCTTGAGGTCGCGGGTGCAGCGCACGGCCTGGCCGGCGCGCTCGGTGAACAGGGTCGCTCCGCCCTGCCCCGGCCGCAGCTCGGGACCGGTGTCGCCGAAGGGGTGCACATGCAGTTCCAGGCTCAGGCCGGCGTCGCTGGGGGCGAGATGCAGGTGCGGGCGGGGGTCGGCGGGGACCGTCTCGGCGCTGCCGGCCGCACCGCCGCCGATGTCCGAGTGGACCGTCAGCATC